>Ga0210400_10000854_pt1 | contig 31913 bp, 30 predicted proteins | sample IncBWH26MmetaG_FD_155456 | JGI IMG/M metagenome (GOLD analysis project Ga0210400, IMG submission 155456) | Forest soil microbial communities from Barre Woods Harvard Forest LTER site, Petersham, Massachusetts, United States - Inc-BW-H-26-M | ecosystem: Environmental > Terrestrial > Soil >... | reverse complement strand
CTATGCGTGTTTGGTGCGGGGGCGGGACGAGTGGATCAGGTGACCGAGGCGGGCGATGCCCTCCCGGGTGACGGCCGGATCGTGGGTGGAGAAGTTGAGGCGCAGACAGTCGGCCCCGCGCCCATCGGCGAAGAAAAGCGGACCGGGCGCGAAACCGAGGCCGTTCCGCAGCGCCTCTTTGTGGAGATCGAGCGCGGAGGCGTCCTCCGGCAGCACGACCCAGAGATGCATGCCGCCCTTGGGCTCCGTGGCTTGCGTGCCTTCGGGGAAGTGCGCGTGGATGGCCTCGAGCATGGCGTCGCGCCGGGCCTTCAAGGCGCGGCGCAGCCGCGTCACATGCTGGTGGAAGCCGCCCGTGTCCAGGAAGCGCGCCACGACAGCCTGGCTCAGCGTGGGCAGCGCGATGGAATGGACTTCCTGCAGGGGCGCGAGGCGGTCCAGCACGGCTTGCGGCGCGATGGCGTAGCCGAGGCGGAGGCCCGCGGCGAGGCTCTTGGAGAAGGTGCCGAGATGGATCACATGCTCGGCGCCCTCCATGCGCCGGAAGCCTGGGATGGGCGAGCCGGCGAAGCGGAGGTCGCCGTAGGAATCGTCCTCGATGAGCGTGACGCCGTGGGCGCGGGCCAAGGAAAGGATGCGCTCGCGGCGCGCCTTGGAGAGCGTCATGCCCGTGGGGTTGTGGAAGCTGGGAACGACGACGAGGAGCTTGGCCTCGCTGCGCTGCAGGACGGAGGCGAGGCGATCGGGGTCGAGGCCTTGGCGGTCCACGGGCACGGGCAGAGGCACACGGCCCAGCGCGCGGAGCAGCGCCAGCAGACCCAGGTAGCAGGGGCTCTCTACGATGACCGTGTCGCCCGGCACCGTAAGCGCTTCCACCGCCAAGGCGAGGCCCGATTGGGCCCCGGGGATGGCGCGGATCCCCCAGCCTTCGGCAAGCGGCGCGCCCTCGGCCTCCAGCCAACGGCGGACCGCGTCGAGGTAGGGGGCGTGGCCCGCGGTCTCCGCATAGGTCCAGGCCTCGGGTCCTAGCTCCCGCATCATCTGGCGCGTGAGCCGCGCGAGAGCCTCGCCAGGCAGCAGATCCTCCGGCGGGAACCCGGCGGAGAAGCTCACAAGGTGGCGGTCCTGTTGGCGGCCGAGCGTCTCGCCCAGCCAAGGCCCCAGCTGGTCCTCGCGGACTCGGGCGGCGGAACCTTCAAAGGGGAAGGCCGTCTCTTCCTTCGGCATGAGGGGCACAGCCAAGGGCGGTTCCGGCAGTCGCTCGGCCACGAAGCTGCCCCGGCCCTGCACCGTCGTGATCCACCCCGTGCGCTTGAGGCCCGCCAAGGCCTTCAACACCGTGAGGCGGTGGACGGCGAAGCGCGCCGCCAGGTCCGGCACGGCGGGCAGCCGCGTTCCCGGCCGCCAATCGCCGCGCTGGATCAGTCCCCGCAGCCGCCGCTGCAACTGGAGGTAAAGGGGGCTCGGGGCCCCAGGATCCAGACGGGTGTCGGGGGTCATGACCCTCCCAGGATGGACCCGGAAAGCCCGGGATCCAGCCAATTCATCCCCATTTTACAGAAGAGCGCAGACCGCCCCCAGAAGCAGGGTCGTTCCAGCCTGGATCAGACGGCCATAGACCGATCAGGTCCTCATATCTCCAGCAATCCGGCAACCTCGCGCCGCAGATCCTGGATGCCCATGCCTTTGTCGGCGCTCACCCAGGCAATGTCCTCGGGCATGAGGTGCAGGACCTTGGCCACATCCCGGCGCTGGGCCAGTTGCCGGCTGGGCTTCACCTTGTCGGCCTTGGTGGCGACGATGCGAAGGGGAAGATCCTGGGTCTGAAGCCATTCGATGGTCTGATGGTCCAGCTTGGTGGGGCCAACCTCCGCGTCCACCAGCACGAAGACCATGCGCAGGGAGGCTCGGCCCGTCAGGTAGCCGCCGATCATCTCCTCCCACTTGGCCTTCTCCGCCACGGGTCCCGTGGCAAAGCCGTAGCCGGGCAGGTCCACCACCCAGCGGTCCGGCCCCGTGAGGAACACATTGATGAGCCGCGTGCGCCCTGGCGTCTTGGAGACACGAGCCAACTGCCGGTGGTTCGCCAGCGCGTTCAGCAAGGAGGACTTCCCCACATTGGAGCGGCCCACAAAGGCCACCTCCGCGTGGCAGACGCCCAGCTGCTTCACATCGGAAGCGGAGGTGACGAAGCGGAGGTCGTGAAGGGGTTGGGCCATGGGTCAATCCAATGTCGGGAGGCTGCGAAGCAATTCAGCTAAGGCGTCTTCTTCGATGTGGCCTTGCGCCGCGCGCAGCGTCGCGTCTTCCAGGATGGCTTCGTTGGTCTCAAGCAGGATTCCGTTGAGGGCAAGGAAGGCGATGGCGGAAGCTGCGGAAGCACGCTTATTGCCATCCACGAAGGTATGATTGCGCGACAGGTGGATGAGCAGGACAGCAGCGAGGTCGTAGATGTCGCCACTGCTGTAATGCCGGTGATTCTTAGGCGCCGTGACAGCGGAGATGAGGCCGCCGAGATCCCGGATTCCCGGCGCGCCACCATGGCGGAGCAGAGCTTCATCATGCAGCTCCACCACCTCGGCGGGCTCCAGGAAAAACGGCTCGCTCACTTGTCGGCCAGCCGCTTCAAGAGGCCATCGTGGCGGGAGAACACATGGGCCTTGGCGGCCTCGAAATCCCGGACACCTTCAGACGCTGGCGCGATCACGAGTCCGTGACCAGTCGAATAGACCACAACCGATTCATGGGCGCTGATACCCGCCAAGTCCATCAAGGGCTTGTCGAGGATGAGCGCGTAGCTGTTGCCGACCTTTGTGAGCTTCTTCTGGAGCATGGTGGCCTCCCACATTTAATGTAATAACATCGTTCTAAACCCGCAACCCCATTGGGCCGGATCGCCTTGAACCTCCAGCCTCCCGACCTGCCTTCAGACCACCACGGTGCTGGTCGGAGCCGGTTGATCGAAGGCCAGGCGGCCATGGTCGAGGCCGATGACGCGTTTCTTCATGCGCTGGATGAGGCTGCGGTCGTGGGTGGCCACGAGCACTGTGGTGCCGGCTTGGTTGATGCGCTCGAAGAGGGCCATGATCTCCTGCGCGAGATCGGGGTCCAGATTACCCGTGGGCTCGTCCGCCAGCAGCACCAGCGGGTCGTTCACGAGGGCGCGGGCGATGGCCACGCGCTGCTGCTCGCCGCCCGAAAGCTGGAGCGGATAGCTGCTCAGCTTGTGCTGGAGGCCCACGAGCTTGAGTGCGCGGAAGGTGCGCTGCTTCTGATCGGCGGCGGACACGCCCAGCACCTTCAGCACGAAGGCCACATTCTCGTAGACCGTGCGGGTGCGGATGAGCTTGAAATCCTGGAAGACCACGCCCAGCTTGCGCCTCAGGGGCGGGATCTCTTTCACGGACATGCTGGCCAGCCGGTGCCCCGCCACCTGGATCTCGCCGGAGCTGGGCACCTGCTCACGGAAGAGCAGCTTCAGCAGCGTGCTCTTGCCCGCGCCGCTGGGGCCCGTGAGGAAGATGAACTCTCCAGCCGCCACATGGAAGCTCACCTCCGACAGCGCGGTGTGGATGCGGTCGTACTGCTTGCTGACATGGGTGAGGGTGATCATCAGTGGAAAGATTATCCGCGAAGGGCCGCGAAGGAAGGGAGTCGAAGGGCCGCGAAAGACAAGTTTCCTTCGCGGCCCTTCATGCGTTTCACCTTCGCGGCCCTTCGCGGGTTACAGCTTTTCCACCAGCATGGCCACACCCTGGCCGCCGCCGACGCAGAGTGCGGCGAGGCCGTAGCGCTTCTGCTCGTCCTGGAGGGCGTGCAGCAGGGTGACGAGGATGCGGGTGCCGGAGGCGCCGATGGGATGACCGATGGCGATGGCGCCGCCGCGGATGTTGACCTTGGAAGGGTCCAGCTCGGGCATGTCGTGCAGCACGCCAAGGCTCTGGGCCGCGAAGGCCTCGTTCAGCTCGAAGAGGTCGATGTCGGCGAGCTTCACGCCGGTCTTCGCCAGCAGCTTCCGGATGGCGGGCACGGGGCCCAGGCCCATCACAGCCGGATCCACGCCGGCCTGGGCGAAGCCGAGGATGCGGGCGATGGGCTTGCCGGCCTTGGCGGCGTTCTCATCGCCGATCACCAGCGCGGCGCCGCCGTCGTTGATGCCGCTGGCGTTGCCCGCCGTCACGGTGCCGTCCTTCTTGAAAGCGGGTTTGAGCTTGGCAAGGCCTTCGGCAGTGGCATCGCCGCGGATGAACTCGTCGCGGTTGAAAGCCACATCGCCCTTCTTGCCGGGAATGGTGACGGTGAAGATCTCGCGGTCGAACTTCCCGGCGACTTGAGCCGCCGCGGCCTTCTGCTGGCTGGCCAGCGCGAAGGCGTCCTGCGTCTCGCGGCTGATGCCGTAGCGGGAAGCGATGGCTTCGGCCGTGATGCCCATGTGGGTGTCGCCGTAACCGCACCAGAGGCCGTCCTGGATCATGGAATCGATGAGCTGGGCGTTGCCCATGCGGGCGCCCCAACGGGCGGCTGGCAGCAGATAGGCCGCGTTGCTCATGCTCTCGGTGCCGCCGCCCACCACGATGGAGGCGTCGCCGTTGAGCACGCTCTGGGCCGCCAGGGCCACGGCCTTGAGGCCGGAGCCGCAGACCTGGTTGGGCGTGTGGGCCGGGGACGCGAAGGGCACACCCGCTTTCAGGGCCGCCAGCCGCGCCAGATTCTGGCCGCTACCGGCCTGGAGCACACAGCCCAGGACGGTCTCCTCCACTTGCTCCGCGGCCACGCCCGCGCGCTGAACAGCCTCGCGCACGGCAAGGGTGCCTATCTCCACTGCGGACAAAGACTTGAGACCGCCTCCGAAGGTGCCGACGGCGGTGCGGGTGGCGGAGAGGATGTAGGCGGCGGTCACGACTTTATCTCCTTGAATCGAACAGTTTATCATTGGAACTAAACGATCCTGACCCTTCCCCGTTTACAAGTTGCCAGGCCAGCCCTGGATCTTTGGGACCTCCCATGAGCCGCCGCGCCCTTCTCTTCGCTCCCATCCTCACTGTTCTGGTTGCTGCGCAGACTCCGCCCGAGCCCCCGGAACCGCCCGCGCCTCCCAAGCCTCTCGCGCCGCCGGAAGCGCCTTCCTTCACCCCCACCCGCACCGAGTGGCGCATGGAAGTGCTGGGCTACGGCTCCAAGCTCTGGGTGACGAACCGCAACGGGAGCATCAAGGTCCAGGGCTGGGACCAGGAGAAAGTGGACCTGACGGCCTACATCCGCGACAGCCAGGGCCGCCACATCGATCTCAAGGTGGAGCGCCGCGGCAGCGATCTGGCCGTGGAGGCCGTGTGGCCCCAGACAGGCTGGTTCAACTTCGGCTTCTTCGGCACCCAGAGCCCCCGCTGCGAATTCGTGCTGAAGGTGCCCCGCAAACTCATCAGCAATTATTCGACCACCAACGGCGGCATCGAGGTGAAGAGCATCGAGGGCTACGCCGGCTGCGACACCACCAACGGCGACATCCGCGTCTCCGATGTGAAGGGCGAGGTCCACGCCGACACCACCAACGGCGGCATCGTGGCCTCGAACCTCTTCGCCCGCATCAAGGGCGGCACCACCAACGGCGACATGGACCTTGAGAATGTGGCAGGCGGCATCGACCTGGAGACGACCAACGGCTCCATCACAGCCAAGAAGCTGGACGGCTGGGGCGAAGGCATCCGTCTCGAAAGCACCAACGGCGAGATCGAAGTGGAGCTGGGCCAGGCCAAGGGCGAGCTCAAGGCCGAGAACACCAACGGCCGCCTGGACATCAAGCTCAGCGGCGTGGAGATCCTGAACATGGAGAAGCACGCGGCCCACATCCGCATCCCCGGCCGCGCGCAGGTCATCAATCTCTCTACCACGAACGGCGCCATCACCGTCCGCTAACCTCCACCTTTCCGGGAGCGTATCCAGAGCACCCATCCGAGGTGCCCTGATGCGCTCCCTTCCCCTGTCCGCGCTCGTCCTTCCCGCCTTCTGCCTCTGCGCCGTGTCAGCTTCCGCCGGAACGCGCACGGAGCAGAAGAGCCTGCCCCTGAAGCCCGGCGGAACGCTCTCCGTCTCCACCCGCAACAGCCCCATCCGCATCGAGGGCTGGGACACGGACGAGATCGCCGTCACGGCGGATATCGCGGACACCGCGGACCGGCCCGTGCGCTGGGAGATGCAAGCCGTGGACGGCGGCGTGGCGGTGAAGGCCGTCTTCCCCGACAAGGCCTTCAGCTGGCATGTGGGCCGCGGCCCCAGCTGCGCTTTCACCCTGAAAGTGCCTCGTAAGCTCGTGGGCGATTTCAGCACCTCCAACGATGCCATCACGGCGGGCGGATTCGGCGGGACGCTCACGTTCCATACTTCCAACGACAAGGTGGAGTTGGAGAACCTGGATGGCGCCGTGGCGGTGTCCACCAGCAACGGCGACATCACCGCGCGCCACCTGCACGCGAGCCTGAAGGGCTCCACCTCCAACGACGCCATCCGGCTGGAGGATGTGCAGGGCGGTGTGGACCTCTCCACCTCCAACGGGGATGTGACGGCCACCGGCCTTGACGGCTGGAACCAGGGCATCTCGCTGCGCACCAGCAACGGCGACATGGACATCGAGCTGGGCAAAGCCACGGGCGAGGTCCGCGCGCACACCAGCCATCACGAATCCGTGAAGGTGGAGCGCAAGAATGTGGATCTGCTGGAGAGCGGCGGTTCCGAGACCCGCGTGCGCATCCCCGGCTCCAACCAGGTCATCGGCCTCACCACCAGCAACGGGACCATCACCATCCGCTGAGGGTCATCCGCTAAGCCAGGGCGGCGCCGTGCGCTAAGCTTTCGGGATGCGCCGACGCCCCCTGCCGTTCCTGCCCGCCGCCCTGGTCTGCGCGGGGCTGGCGGCGCAAACATCAGCGCCAGCGCCCGCGCTGCCGGGCCTCACGGAGCAGCGCCTGGCGAACGGCGCGGATCTGATCCTCGTGAGCCGCCCCGGCAGCGGCGCGTTCCGCGCCTCGCTCTTCTTCCGGCAGGGCGGCGTGGACGAGCCGCCCCAGCTGCTCGGCGCCACCGAACTGCTCTCCCGTTGCCTTCTCGGCTCCGCGTGGCCCGAGGATCTGAAGGACGACAAGGAGCTCGACGCGTTGCTGGCGCAGGAGGACGGCCTGGCGGAAGAGCTGCGCGTGGCCCAGCTCCAAGCGAAGGGCGCGTCTCCCCAGGTGGACGAGCTCCGGTCCGCTCACGACGCCGTCATGGCCCAGCTGGAAGCGCGCTTCGATCACGCGGCCGGCGGCGAGCTCTACGGCCGGTCCGGCGCCGCCGCGAACCAGGCCGTGGACACCCGCGACTTCCTCGCCTCGGGCGTGGAGCTGCCGGCCCCGGCCTTCCGCCTCTGGTGCGAGACGGAAACCAACCGGCTGAAGCGCATGGAGCTCTCGCGCCTGCCCTTCGCGCGGGCTTCGCTGGTGGCGGATCTGCGCTCCGGCGCGTTCCCGAAGGATCCGGCCGTGGCCGTGCTGCTGGGCGCCGCGCTACCGGGTCATCCCTACGGCCGCAACCTCGCCGACTACGCCGCGGCTGTGGCTGCCCTGCGCCGGAATGAGCTCCGCGCCTACGCCCGCCGCGCCTGCGCGCCCGCCCACATGGCCATCGTCCTCGTGGGGGATCTGGATCCCGCCGCCGCCATCGCCAAACTCCAGAAGACGCTGGGCGCGCTGCCCCAGGGCGACCCGCCGGAGCCGCCCGTGCTGCCGGATCTCAACCTGGCGCTCGGCGACCGCCGTGTCCAGATGGAAGGCGAAGGCTTCCGCCTCCTCACGGGCTGGCGCATCCCGAGCCGCACCAGCGGGGATACGGCCGCGCTGGACCTCCTCGCGCGCATCCTCGGCGGCGGCCCCAGCGCCCGCCTCACCAAACGCCTCAAGAGCCTCGCGTCGGATGTCAGCGTGAGCACGGGGCGCCCTGGCGCGCGCTATCCGAACCTGCTCGTGGTGGATGCCAAACCGCTGCCCGGCCACAGCCTCCAGGAAGTGGAGGACGCGCTCGAGAGCGAGTCCCTGCGGCTGCGGCAGGAACCCGTCTCCCAGGACGAATGGAACCGCGCGCTCGCGCAGCTCGACCTCGCGCGCATGGGGGCCGAATCCGATGCCTCTGACCTCGCGGCCGCGCTCGGCACGGCCTGGGCGCAGACCGGATCCTGGCGCGGCTTCGCGGATGAGGAGGCGCGCCTGCGGACCGCCGGTCCTGAAGCGCTGCAACGCGCCGCCGCCACCTACCTGCTGCCCGCCCATCACACCCTCGTGGAGGTCGTGCCCGATCCCAGCCGCCGTCTGGACGAGCAGGACCGCGCCTTCATGGAAGTGCTCCGCGCCCTCGCCGCCCGCAAGGTGGAGGATCCCGCCCAGCGGGAATCCCTCGTGGGCGAGGGGCTGCGCCAATTCCAGCTGCTGCCTCAGGCTGAACGCGCGAAAACGCTGGATCTGCTGCGCCGCCAGTTGAAGGGTGCGAAATGAGACCCGCTTCCGCGTTGTTCCTGCTTCCGGCGCTGCTTTCTGCTGACCCCGCGCCCACCACCTTCACGCTGCCCAACGGCCTCAAGGTCGCGCTCTTCGAAGACCACAGCCTGCCGCTCCTGCGCGGCGAGTTGCGCCTTGACCTGCCCGCGCCCACAGAAGACGGCCAGGCCTGGCTGCGCCCCCTCGGCCTCAGCATGCTCGCGGCGGGCGGCTCCGGCGCGCGCAACGCGGCAGCCTTCGCGCTGGGCGCCGACGCCATCGGATTGGAGCTCCGTCTTTCTCCCGGGCCCGACGCGGCCCTGTGGGCATTCTCCACACGCTCGCAGGATCAGGAGGCGGCCTTAGGCCTTCTCGCGGATCGCGTCACGCGTCCCGCCTTCGACCCGCTGGCCCTTGAACCCGCGCGGCTCGCGGCCTGGAGCGAGCTCTCTGAATCTGACGCCCTCGCCCGCGCGCGGCTGCGTTTCGCGCGCGCGTCATCGGCGCTGCCCGAACCGGATGAGCGCGCGCTCGGATCGGTGGATGCGGCAACACTCGCGGCTTGGCACCGGCGCCTCTTCCGCCCCGACCGCGCCGTGCTGGTGCTTTGGGGCGATCTCGACGCCTCCCAGGCCCGGCAGCTCGTGCTGCTCTCCTTCGGCGCCTGGACGGCTGTGGCGGAACCGGCTTCCAGCGCCGCGCCTTCCGCGCCGGAGCCCGGGCCCTTCCTTGCCGCGCTGCCCGGTGAAGCGCCCGCGGTATCCATCGGCCTCCTCGAGGATGGCCGCGACCGCGCGCAGCGCCGCTTCCTCCGTCCCTGGATCTCCGCGCAACTGAAGGCCGCGGGCATCGCGCTGGAGGAGGGTGACGCCCTCTCGCTCCGCGCGGACGCGCCCCTGGGCACCTCCGCCGAATCGCTCCGCGCGCGGTTAGCCGCGGCGTTGGACGCGCTGCCAGCCTCGTTCACGGCCGCAGACCTCGCCGCTCTCCGTGTGCAGGCCGCCACCGAAAAGGGGCTCCTGAGCCTGCACCCGGAAGCGCTGCTGGCCGGAATCGCCATGCCCACCGAAGCGCCGACGGATCTCGCCGCAGCCAAGGCGCTCCTGGACCGCTGGTGCGCGCCCTCGAACCGCCGCCTTTTCGCCAGCGGCGATCCGGGTTCGCTTCAGGGGTTCCAGACCTCCACCCCGAAGCGCTGAGCCAGATCCGCGTAACGCGCGCTGATGCCCTCGACGATCTCCGGAGGCAGGTGCGGCGCGGGCGGCGTCTTGTCCCAATCCTTCAGCGATTCGAGATGGTCGCGGAGGAACTGCTTGTCGAGGCTCGGCGGGTTCGCGCCCGGCACCCAGGACTCCGCGAGCCAGTAGCGGCTGGAATCGGGCGTGAGCGCCTCGTCAATGAGGATGACGCGGCCGTCGCGGATGCCGAATTCGAACTTCGTGTCGGCCAGCAGGATGCCCCGCGCCACCGCCAGCTCAGAGCCGCGCCGGTAGAGGGCCAACGCGAGGCCGCGCAATTCATCCGCGCGAGACTGGCCCAGGATCTCCGCGAAACGCGCGAAGGAGATGTTCTCGTCGTGGCCGCTTTCGGCCTTCGTGGCGGGCGTGAAGATGGGCTCCGGCAGGCGGTCCGCCAGCTTCAGCCCCTTGGGCAGCTCGATGCCGCAGACACTGCCGGCGGCCTGGTATTCCTTCAGGCCCGAGCCCGCGAGGTAGCCGCGCACCACGCACTCCACGGGCAGCGGCTCCGTCTTCGCCACCAGCACGGACCGGCCCCGGAGCTGGTCCCGGTAAGGCGCGAGCTCCGCCGGGTAGGCCTCCGCATCCGTCGCGATGAGATGGTTGGGGACGAGATCCTCCGTGGCGCCGAACCAGAAATTCGCCACCTGGGTGAGGATGGCGCCCTTGCCGGGGATGCCTTCCGGCATCACGCAATCGAAGGCGCTGATGCGGTCCGTGGCCACGATGAGGAGCCGGCCGCCGCCCGCTTCGTAGACATCGCGAACCTTGCCCCGCCGGAAAACGGGAAAGGGGAGGTCGGTGCTCAGGATCGCTTCGGCCATCCCATCATTGTCCCGGCTGATCCGTATTCTGTCAGCTCAGTTCCGGAAGCCGGTGGGGCGTGGGCGCGGCCCAGGCGAGGCCCACGGGCAGCAGCTGGTAGCGGTTCTGGACGCCCACCCAGCGGGCCAGCTCCGACTCCCGCACCGAGCCGTCCTCGCCTGTGGCGGGCAGGCCGCTCGATTCAAGGAAGGTCCGCACCTCCGCCGAGGACACGCCGAGCAGGATGGGCAGATGTTCCAGCTCGTAAGCCCGCTCGCCGGAGGGCGGATGCTGGAGGCGGTAATCGAAGGTCTCCCGCAGCACGGAGCCCGTCCCTTCCCGCTCCAGTTCGAAGGCCGCGTCGAGATGGGGGAACGGGTCGCCGCCCAGCATGGCCAACGCTTGCCCCATACCGAGATGGGCCAGCGGATGGTGCGGATCGCGGGCCAGGATGCCCTGGAACTGCTCCCGCGCCTCCCGCGCCCGGCCTAGGGCCAGCAGCCCCTCACCTAGGCGCAGCGCGGCCTCGGGCCTGTCGGATTCCTCCGCCCGCCAGCGCTCGGCCACGGAGACCATCTCCTCCACCATGCCCTGGTCCCGGAGCGCCTCCGTGAGCCGAGCCAGCGCGCCGCGGTCCCGGGGCGCCAGGAGCAGGAGCCGTTCCAGGAATTCCGCGGACCGGAAGACCTCGCCCTCCTGCGCCATGCGGAGGCTCCAATCCCGGAGGATCTCCACCTGCTGCGCGACCGGATGGTTCGGCGTGGACCGCGCCATGTCGGCGGGGTGGAGCACCTGGGTCTGCACCCAGAGGTAGCGCAGCGGATTGCGGCCGCCGGGAGCTTCCAGCTCCGCCTCCAGGGCGTGGACGATGGTCCGGAGCCCCTGCTCCCAGAGCGGCGGCAGGGAGGTCTGGGCGTGTGTCCGCAGCTCCCGCCGCAGCGGGTCCAGCGGCTCCCCCGCCCGGCCCAGATGAAGCCGGATGCGGAGCATCTCGAGGCCGCCCTCCCCCGCCCCGCGCAAGGCCGCGCGAAGCGCCAGCTCCCCCGTGTCGGGGTCGAAACCATCGAGGATGAGGTAGCCCAGGGCGGGGCGCATAAGCTCGACCTTAGCAAATCCGGCGCTCCCAGGGTCTTGCCTCTATCCTGAGAAAAAACAGATGACCCTTTCGTTGACAGAAGCTCTTTATCCATTCAGGATTCAAGCGCCCTCTCAACCGTGCCCCTTTCGGGGCCCCACTCCACCAAGGAGATCCCATGCGGAAGACCCTCGCCCTGTTGGCGCTCGCCAGCGCCCTGCCTCTCGCCGCCCAGAGTTTCGAGGCTGGCGTGCTCTACACCTGGAGCCCGAGCAAGGCTCAGACAGTCACCCAGGGATCAACCTCGAGTGAAATCAAGGCCGACACATGGAAGGCCGCCGGTCTCCGCTTCGGCTACAACTTTGTGCATGTCGGCCCGATGGAAATCCAGGGCAACGCGACCATCCAGTTCAACAACCAGCAGAATGTGTTGGTGAACGGGCAGTCAGCAACCAGTCCACAGAGCATCACCGAGGAATACAAGTACTGGGCTGTGGGTGCCGCTGTGAACTGGGATTTCCTGGTCCGCCTGGGTGTCGGCTTGGAATACCGCACCGAAAAGCTCCATTTCAATCAGAGCTTCGGGGGCGTGAACCAGTTTGATGGTTCTACCAACTACGGCCGTCCCTGGATCCGTGGAACCGCCGGCTTCACCATTCCTGCTCCCATCGTGAAGCCATTCATCGGAGTGGAAGCCGCCTTCCCCCTAACATCGAGCAGCCTGTCCTACCAGGATCTCGCCAACAGCGACATCAATGCATTGAACAAGAGCATCGCCCCCAAGGCTCAGTACGGCATCTACGCGGGTATCCGTTTCTGAACACCCCGGTTTCCCCGGATTCACCAAGGAGCGCCTCCAGGCGCTCCTTGTATTTTATACCAAACAACTTGGAATCAGCCAGATAGCGATACCCGTCAAAAGGTTCCCGGGCACGCCTTGACCCAGGGGAGCCTTGGGCCGATTATCGTCTATCGCCTGATTTTTCCCGAGAGGTCCCCATGAAGAAGCTCGCCTTGGCTCTCGCGCTCACCTCCCTGCCTGCCTGCGCCCAGGACTACGAAGCGGGCGTCTTCCTCGGCCAGAACACCTATAAATCCCGGACCATCTTTGGCACCGAGTTGAAGCCTGAGACCAAGACCGTGGCCGCGGCCCGGCTGGGCTTCTCGATCGTGGATCTGGGCCCCGCCCTCTTCCAGTTCACCGTGGGCTACCAGCCGAAAGCCAAAACGGCGATGGATGCTAACGGGGTGAACTCCGGTTTCGATTACGGCGACCAGTACTGGTCCGCGGGCCTCATGTTCAACTTCAAGGCCTTCGTGGCCGTGGGCGCGGGGGTCGAGTACCGCGGCGAGAAGCTGAGCCTGGAGGGCCCCGGCGTCAATCAGAACACCAACTACGGCCGCCCCTGGGCCCGGGTCAATGTGGGCTTCTCCTTCCCCACCCCCATCGTCAAACCCTTCGTGGGCGTGGAGGCCGCCATGCCCCTCGCCAGCGCCAGCGTGAGCGACGCGGAGTATGTGAGCGATCCCGACAAGATGCTGAAGGCGCACGCCCCCAATTTCCAGGTGGGCGTCTACGGCGGCATCCGCTTCTAGACCCGATCCGTCCTTCAAAGAGGAGCTTCGGCTCCTCTTTTTTTAGCTAAAAAGGATAGACTTATATCGAATTCCGAAATACATATTGCCCATTTTTACCTATTGTCCCACTGTGTTATCAACTTATCCCGGACCTTTCTGGTCCACACAGGAGAACCCATGAAGCTTCGCTTCCTCCCTCTGGCCCTGGCCGCGCTGGCTCTGCCCGCTCTGGCCCAGGACCGCGCCGTCTCCCTCTTCTTCGACAAAGCGCCCGGCGTGGATGGCACCCTCACTCAGAGCGGCACCGACACCCACCTGAAGCCCGGCGATTTCTCCGGTCTGGGCATCAAATTCGGCGCGGCTGTCGCCAAGTGGGGGCCCGCCACCCTGGAGTTCAACGCCTCCTACCGGTTCAAGTCCAAGGAGACCCTCGCCATCACGCCTGCTTCTCCCGGCTCGGACTACCAGTACGAGTGGGGCTACGTCTCTGCGGGCGCCGATGTCAATTTCACCAATGTCGTGGATTTCGGTGGCGGCCTGGATCTGCGGGCCCAGCAGTCAACACTCATCGTGAACTCCGGCTCCAGCGGCGAGAAGATCGGCATCAACCATCTGAGCCCTTGGATCCGCCTCCATGTGGGCTACACCTTCAACACCGTGCCCGTGAAGCCCTTCGTAGCCCTGGAAGGCGCCTGGGATCTGAGCCCCAACGACAACCACTACACCGTCCCCACCGGCGGCACCGTCGATATCAACAAGGCCTATGGGGTCGGCAACCCGAAGTCGGAGTGGTCCTTGCAGGTCGGCATCCGCTTCTAGATCGGATTGTTTCTTCTGCGGGGCGCTTCCGGGCGCCCCGCTTTTTTCTACCCGCCGGGTTATGATGTCTGGAACATCAGGACACCCATGGAGTTGCGGATTTTAGGCTGTTCAGGCGGGGAGGCGGAAGGGGAGCGCCTCACGGGACTGCTTGTCAATAAAACCGTCGCCATCGACGCGGGCAGCCTCACGGGCGCGCTGACGGTGCCGGAGCAGATCGCCATCCGCCATGTGTTCATCAGCCACAGCCACCTGGACCACATCTGCACCCTGCCCTTCTTCACGAAGAATGTGTTCGGCCATGTGGACGCGCCCGTGGAGATCCACGCGCTGCCGGAGACGCTGGATGTGATGCGGCGCCACCTCTTCAACGATGAGCTGTGGCCGGACTTCAGCGCCATCCCTACGCCGGACAAGCCCACCATCCGCTACACGGAAGTGGAGCCAGAGCGCGGCTACACGGTGGAGGGCATCACCCTCACGCCCATCCGCGTGAACCATCTCGTGCCCTGCGTGGGCTACAAAGTGGATGACGGCAAGGACGCCTTCATCTTCACCAGCGACACCACGGTCACCGACCGCATCTGGGAGGTGGCCAACGCCACGCCCAACCTCCGCCTCCTCATCACAGAGGCCAGCTTCCCCAATGACCAAAAGTGGCTGGCGGAAGCGAGCAAGCACCTCACGCCGGAGATGCTGGGCGAAGAGCTGAAGAAGCTCAGGAAGGACATTCCCGTGGGCATCTACCACCTCACCCCCGGCGACCGCGCGGAGATGCTGCCCGAGATCCAGGCCCTGAAGGACAGCCGGGTGAAGCTGCTGAAGCAGAACGCGGTCTTCAAGTTCTGATGCAGCACGCGCCCTTCTTCCTCACCGGAGCGCCAAAATCCGGCACGACCTGGCTGGGCAAGCTGCTGGACGCCCATCCCGAGATCAGCTGCCGGGGCGAGGCCTGCGTGCATCATTTCGGGCTGCGCCTGGTGGAGGCCTGCAAGAGCTACAACGAGCTGCTCGCCAAGCGGCACGCGGTCATCACGGACGCCAACGATTTCCCCCCGATGCCCTGGCCGGATGTGATGGTGATGATGCGCACCTTCATCGGCATGCGCTTCGAGGCCATCGCGGACCCGGCCAAGCCCAGGTTGCGCTTGCTCGGCGAAAAAGACCCAGAGCACGCCATGCATCTCGCCAACCTGGACAAGCTCTTCCCCGAGGCGAAGTTCCTCCACATCATCCGCGACGGGCGCGGCGTGTTCATCTCCGCCTGGCACCACAATGTGCGCTCGAAGGATGTGAATCTGGAGCGCCTCGGTTTCGACGACTTCCTCGACATCACCGCGAAAGAATGGGCCGACCGTGTCCGGCGCGCGCGGGAAGCCGGGAAACAGCTCGGCGAACGCTACTTCGAGGTCCGCTACGAGGACCTGGTGGCCGATCCGGAAACTTGGATGAAGCGCGTGCTGGATTTCCTCGGAGCCTCAGCGGACCAAGCGACGGTCCAGGCCTGCATCGAGGCCGCCTCCTTCGAGAAGCTCAGCCAGGGCCGCAAGGCCGGTGAAGAGGACAAGGCATCCTTCTTCCGCAAGGGCGATCCCAACGACTGGAATACCCAGCTGACTGCTCCTCAGATCCAGCGCTTCAACGCGCTTTCAACCGGCCTGCTCGCGGAGCTCGGCTACCAGGCCTGAAAGACAGCGGCCCCCGGGAAGGCCGTTCCCTGTAGGACGGACATTTCAATCCGCATAAGGCTGCCTGAAGGCATCTCGAAGCACCCCTGCGAGAGCCTCCCCAGAGGCTGGAGGCTCTCAGCGGGGTAGCCCTTCGAAGGGTAGGGGGTTGAAAGACCTTGGTTCTACCTCGCAGACCACAGGCTTCGAAGCTGTCGCGGCAGTTCCTCGCGATGCACGAACAAGAGAATCCCGGCCAACGCGAAATACAGGCAGGCGAGGACCATCCGAGTCGCAGGGTGCGACAAGGGGAACTGGATCGCGAATAGCCCCAGCAGAGCCAGGGCCTCCCAGCGCTTGAGGCTCAACTTCGAGAGCATGGCGAAGCCCATGAGGGTCTGGCCAGAGGTGAGCCAGAACTCCTCTATTTGGCGGGCGTCCAGCGGCAGGCTGCTGTGGCCACCACCTATGAGATGGGCGAGAGGCAGGCTCCCCACCAACAGGGTCCATTGGTTCACTTTGCTGGAGAGCAGCGTCCCAAGCGCCGTGTCCTCGTCCCCCCGCAGCGCCAAGAGGGCGGCCACGAGAAATTCAGGCGCCTCGGTCGCCAGTGGAGCGACCCACTGCACGAGCAGGAAGTCGTCGATCCCCAGCGTCCGGCCGCCTCCCACGAGGGCATCCGCGAAGGGCTTGGAAACCAGCACGACGATGAAAGCAGACCAGAGGAACAGGAGGGCCAGGACCATGCGCCGCTGTTTGGGAGGAAGTTCGCCCAGCCGCTTGGCCACACCTTCAAGCTCTGGCTCCGCGCGCTCTTCTTTCGAGAGGCGCCATCCGTAGGCCGCGTAGAGACCGATGAGAACGACTCCGTCCACCCAGTGGATGCCCCCTCGCAGAGGGATGGTGAGGGCGTAGAGGCTGGCGAGCCCGAGAAAACCGAGTTCCACGCGGCGGCTCGGCTTGAGGGTCACGGCCGCGATGCGGCGGCCCCGCCTGCGCCCCCAGACCATGAGCAGGCCCAGGATCAGCGGCCACCCGAGACCCAGCAGCAGCCGGTTGCTGCCTGTCATGTTGGCGGCGGCATAGCGGGCATGGTCGGGATTGTGCCCCGAGGAGAAGGCGAAATAGAGGTCGATGGCGTATTCGGGGAGGATGGCGATCAAGGCCAGGATGGCGGTCGCCAAGCTCGCGCTGATGTCCTCCTGCACCGCCTCGGCCGCCCAGCTCAGGATGAAGGCCGAGGCCACGACCGCCCCGCCATAGACCCCCACCGAGAGCAGAGGCGAAAGGCCCACGCCCCCAAACCTGACCACGACTGCTGGCAGCGCCAGCAGGACTGCCGCCGCGATCTTCCACCACCACCGTTGACCCATCTCGATCTCCGTGAAGAAGGCCGAGGGGTTCGAGAGACACGAGACCTCGGCCAGGATTCCTGGTCGAAGGTCTCGTTCGCCCCGGGGGAACCGAGGTGGCCGACCGGGCCGCGAGGCCAGCGTGTCGATCGGGCCGCCGTCTCAATGGACGGGAACTACTCCCCTTGCTGAGTCCAGATTAGCCGAATGGCCTCGATCCCCACACCAGCCCATCAGATCTATCCACGACAGCAGCTCAGGTCTCATGACGAAGCCTTCCTCCATTTCCACAAGTGGCGGTCCGAAGGCGGGAGCTGCCTTGGTCTTCAACCGCGGCACTAAACATCCAGGGCTAATGGAGCGCGTTCCCAGAAAATCCGAGGTCGCGATCCCAACGGGCGAGGATGCTTCCTACATCCGCGCCGTGCTGAAACCTGATCCTGGTTTCCCTTTTGTCGAAATCCATGCGGACGGAAACCACTCCGGGCGTCTTGGACATCGTCTGAGGCAGGGTTCCGGCGCATGCGGGGCAGTCGAATTGAGGCGTGCTGAGCACCAAAAGAGTGCCGCCATCAGTGAGAGCCGCCACGCCCGCGCCGTCAGGCGCCACAGCACGGGCGGCGAGCAGGCGCGGAGCGGACCAGGCGCCCGTGAAGGACAAGATCAGAACCAGCGCCGGTAGTGTCGGGAATCGAAGCGGTGGGGCGCAGCAGTCCGCGGCTGACTTCTCGTTGAGGAAACGCCGGTAGGCCCACCATCCGAGAGTCCCCGCCAAGAGCAATGCCAGGCCCCAGAGCGCCCAAGGACGCAGCCAGGCCACACGGGCCCCTACGGCTCCTCCCGCCACACCCGCTCCTGCCAGGGCCAGTGGAATCCAGCAGCACGCGGAGGCCAGAAGGCCAAGGCCTGCAGCTGCCCATGCCGTCCCGCCGCTGCTCCTCCCACTCGCATTTGAACGGACTGCCGCTTCTTTGGACGAAGCGATAAGCGCGCAGCAGGCGCGGGACTCGGCCTCCTGAGCTTTTCGAAGCGCCTCAAGCACGCACATCCGGTCCGGAACCCCCTGGAGCTTGCCGCCCACCCGGTAGGTCCGGCAGGTCAGGCTTCCTTGCGCAGGCGCCTCCATCGGCGCCACATCGGCATCGTCCACTCGAAGGGTGGGGGATCCAGGGAAAGCCAAACGCTTGGCCAGATCGGGGGTGTCCACTTGCACTTCGGTAATGCTCTGAGACATGCCCAGTGAGGCGAGGCACTCCTCCAGAAGAGCCCGGGCTGGCGCTGCGTTGGGGCAGCCTTCAAACACCAGCAGTTCGATCTTCATACAGGGCTCACCTCGACTTTCGCTTGGGCACGGCCGCGGGAGCGGAGAGGCGTATGAAGGCGGGACAAGCCGGGCCGGGCTGGCCCTCGCAAGCCCCTCTCAGGCTGATGAGGATCTCCTGGATGATTCGGAGGTCCGCCAGCTGGGCCTCAACATGCTCGAGCTTCTGGTCCAGCAGCGATTTGGTGGTCTCGCAGGCCTTGGGGCTGGCCAGATTCGCTGTGAGCAAGCCACGGATCTCCGCCAGCGTGAAGCCGCAGCGCTGGGCCTGCTTGATGAAGTGGATGGTCGCGATGGCCTGGCCGTCGAAGAGGCGGTACCCCTTGGGCGTCCGCGAGACCGGCTTCAAAAGGCCCTCCCGCTCATACAGCCGGACAGCCTGATCGCTGACCTCGCAGGCCCTCGTGAGGTCGGCCATTTTCATCGGGCCTTGGTCAGCCATGAGCCCTCCTCATCACAAGGGTAGGGTCTATGCCTGGGTACAAGGTCAAGCCCCGGGCTTTCAAAACACGCCCCGTCCTGGTCCAGGTGGACATCTCTTTAATCACGGGCGTGTCAGAGACGCCGAGGCCGGCAGGAGGGTCGCGGCGCGTGGCGGTTTCAGGACCACCTCAGGCTTCATGGGGAAGCTCCTTCCGTTTCCACAGGTAGTAGACCGCCGGGTAGACCAGCAGTTCGAGGATGAACGAGGTGGCAAGGCCGCCCACCATGGGCGCGGCGATGCGCTTCATCAAGTCCGCGCCGGTGCCCGAAGACCACATGATGGGCAGCAGGCCGAGGAAGGCCGCGCAGACCGTCATGGCCTTGGGCCGCACGCGCTTCACAGCGCCATGGACGATGGCCTCGCGCAGCTCACTGAGTGAATTCAGGCGGCCTTCCCGCTTCGCTTGTCCGTGCGAAAGATCCAGGAAAAGCAGCATGAACACGCCCGTCTCCGCGTCCAGCCCCAGCAGCGCGATGAGGCCCACCCAGACCGCCGCGGAGGCGTGGTAGCCCAGGACCCACAACAGCCACAGCGCGCCGATGGCAGAGAAGGGCACGGCCAGCATGACGAGTCCGGCCTTGAAGGCTGATTTCGTGTTCAGGTAGAGCAACCCGAAGATGAGCAGCAGCGCCAGCGGCACGACGAGCTTCAACCGCTGCTGCACCCGCAGCATATTCTCGTACTGCCCACTCCAATTCAGCGCGTAGTTCGGGGGCAGGCTCATCCCGCGCTCGACCGCCTCTTTGGCGCGCATGACGAAACTGCCCACATCCACTTTCGAGGTGTCGAAGTCCACGAAGACATAGGCCGTGAGAAGCCCGTTCTCATCGCGGATCATGGAGGGCCCGCTCTCGATTTTCAGGTCCGCCAGCTCCGAGATGGGCACTTGTCCGCCGCCAGGCAGGCTCACCAGCACACGGGAGAGCGCGGCAGGGTCCTGCCGCTGCGATGCCGCGAGCCGCACGGTGATGGCATAGCGGGCGCGGCCCTCCACGGTGTAGCTCTGCGCCTCGCCCCCGATGCCGCTGAGAATCAGCGCATTGAGGTCGCCGATCGAAAGCCCGTAGCGCGCCAAAGCCTCGCGTTTGGGCGTGAAATCGAGATACCAGCCGCCCGCCACGCGCTCCGCGAAAGCGCTGCGGGTGTCCGGCAGCTTCTGGAGGATGCCTTCCGCCTCCACGGCGAGCCGTTGCACCTCCTTCAGGTCCGGCCCGCTCACCTTCAGGCCCACGGGCGTGCGGATGCCAGTGGAGAGCATGTCGAGCCGGTTCTTGATGGGCATGGTCCAGGCGTTGGTGAAGCCAGGAATCTGGAGCGCGCCGTCCATGCGCTGGATGAGCTGCTCGGAGCTTTCGCGGTCGGGCCAAGCGGTGCCCAGCAGATGCTTCATCCAGCGCGGCGCCCAGGAGGAATACCAGCGGGGCCGCTCGGGCCAGTCCGCCTTCGGTTGCAGCAGCACCACCGTCTCCACCATGGAGAGGGGCGCGGGATCCGTGGGCGTGTCCGCGCGGCCCGCCTTGCCGTAGACGCGGGCGACCTCCGGGAACTGCATGAGGATCTTGTCCTGGAGCTGGAGCGTCTTCTCCGCCTGCTCCGCGCTGAGGCCCGGGAAGGTGGTGGGCATGTAGAGGATGGAGCCTTCATCAAGCGGCGGCATGAACTCGCTGCCGAGTTTGAAATAGAGCGGCAGCGACACGGCCACCAGCAGGGCCGACACCGCCACCGTGGCCTTGGCGTGGCGCAGCACGAAGCGGCAGGGCGGTTCGTAGAGGCGATGCAACATGCGGCTGATGGGATGCCGCTCCTCAGACCGGTATTTCCCCACGAGGAGGGCGCTGGCCGCCTTCGACACCCATCGCGGCCTGAAGCCGAAGGGATCCATCCGCGTGAAGAGCATGCGCATGGCCGGGTCCAGCGTGAGGGCCAGCAGCGCCGCGATGGCCATGGCGAGGATGTTGGACCAGGCCAGGGGATGGAAGAGCCGCCCCTCCTGGTCCACCAGTGTGAAGATGGGCAGGAAGGCCGCCGCGATGAGCAGCAGCGAGAAGAAGACCGAAGGCCCGACCTCTTCCAGCGCTTCCAACCGCACGGCGTGGAAGTCTCCTTGTCTGCCGCCGCTATCCCAGATGTGCAGCTTGTTGTAGGCGTTCTCCACCTCCACGATGGCGCCGTCCACGAGCACGCCGATGGAGATGGCGATGCCCGCCATGGAGAGCAGGTTCGCACCCACGCCCAAGGCCAGCAGAGGGATAAAGCTGAGCGCCACGGACACGGGGATGGTCGCGATGGGGACAGACGCGCTGGGCGCGTGCCAGAGGAAGAGCAGGATCACGAGGGAGACGATGACGATCTCCTCGATGAGCTTGTCCTTCACGGTGCCGATGGCCTGGCCGATGAGCTCCGAGCGGTCGTAGGTCGTGACGACCTTCACGCCCGTGGGCAGGCCTGGCTCCAGTTCGTGGAGCTTGGCCTTCACACGCTGGATGACGGCGAGGGCGTTCTCGCCCTGGCGCATGACGACGATGCCGCCCACGGCATCGCCCTGCCCGTCCAGATCCGCCACGCCCCGCCGCAGGCCGGGCCCCAGCGACACGCGGGCCACCTGGCCCAGCCGCACGGGTGTGCCGGCCTTCGCCTTCAGGACGAGGCCCGCGAGGTCATCCGTGGATTTCAGGTAGCCCAGGCCGCGCACCATGTATTCACGGCCGCTCATCTCCACGAGACGGCCGCCGGATTCGTCGTTGTTGTTCCGCACCGCCGCCATGACCGACTGGAGCGGCACACCGTAGGCGGCGAGGGCTGAAGTATCCACCGCCACCTGGTATTCCTTCACCTGGCCACCCACGGACGCCACCTCCGCCACGCCGGGCACACTCTGGAGCCCGTATCGCAGGAACCAGTCCTGGGCGCTGCGGAGCTCGTCGCTGGTGTGCCGGCCGCTCGGATCCACAAGCGCGTATTGGTAAACCCAGCCCACGCTCGTGGCGTCCGGCCCCAGGGCTGTCTGCACGCCCGCGGGCAGGCGCGACTGGATCTTGCTGAGGTATTCCAGCACCCGCGACCGCGCCCAGTAAAGATCCGTGCCGTCCTCGAAGATCACATAGACGAAGCTCGTGCCGTAGTCGGAGAACCCGCGCACGGCCTTCACCTTCGGCGCGCCCAGCAAACTCGTCACGATGGGGTAGGTGAGCTGGTCCTCCACGATGTCGGGGCTGCGGTCCCATTTGGAATAGACGATGACCTGCGTGTCGGACAGGTCCGGCAGCGCGTCCAGGGGGATGCGGCGCATGGACCAGAAGGCGGCCGTGAGCGCGACCACCGTGCAGACCAGCACCAGCAGGCGGTTCGTGGCGGAGAAGCGGATGATCTTGCGGATCATTTCGCGCCTCCCGACAACGCCGCGCGGCGGCGGGCCTCGGAATCCAGGAGGAAGGTGGCCTTGTCGGCCACGCGATCACCGTTCTTGAGACCAGACTTCACTTCCGCCCAGTCCGCGTCCTGGGAACCCAGGTCCACTTGGTGCGGAACGAAGTGGCCATTCCCCTCGTCCACGAAGACCACCTTGCGGTCCCCATCGTCGATGACCGCGCTGAACGGAACGCGCAGGCCCTTCCGGCCGCTGCCCTGGAAAGTCGCCTCGCCATAGGTCTCAGGCCGCAGCTCGCCACCGGAGTTGGCGAAGGCCAGACGCACCTTGGCCGTGCGGGTCTGCGGATCGATCACGGGATCGATGAAGGCCACACGGCCCGTGAATGTCCGCCCCGGCAGCGCGGGCGAGGTGAAGGCGGCCTTCGCGCCAGTCTTCAGCTTCGGAAGGTCCATCGCGTAGGCATCCGCCGACACCCAGACCTTGCTGAGGTCCGTCACCTCGAAGGGCGTGTCGCCGGGTTGGAGCCGCGCGCCCTGAAGGACATTCTTCGACGTCACCACACCGGAGACGGGCGAGACGAAGATGAGGTCGCGTTGCGGCTCCCCACCCTGCTCCAGCCGCTGGATGTCGGCCTCGGGCACATCCCAGAGCCGCAGCCGCTTCGCCGCAGCCTGCACGAGCGCCGCGCCATCGCCGCCCAGGGCATCCTTTGATTTCACCGCCAGCGCCAGATCCTGTTGAGCACTGTAGAGGTCGGGGCTGTAGATCGCGAAGAGCGGCTTCCCTTTGCGCACAGGCTTGCCCATGAAGTCCACGAAGAGCCGGTCGACGAAGCCGCCGGTTTTGGTGGTGATTTTGCGGACGCGGGTCTCGTCCACCGCCACTTTGGCGGGCGCGGTCCAGGCACCGCCGACGGGACCTTCTTCCACCCCCACGGTGCGCACGCCGATGAGACGCTGATAGGCGGGATCGATGGTGATGTCCGCCAGGCCCGGCACGGATGCAGCCCCGCTTAGCTCATCTTCGTAGACGGGGATGTAGGCCATGCCCATCGGATCGTCCATGGGCACCGGTGAATGGACAGACGGATCCATGGGATTGCGGTAGAAGGCGACCTTGCGTTCCGTTGGCGCGGAAGGGGCCGATGCGTTGTCCGCCACCAGGCGCATGCCGCAGACGGGGCACTCACCCGGCTCATCCCTCACGACCTCCGGATGCATGGGGCAGTGGTAGCGCATGACGGACGCGGCCGCGCGATGACGGACGATCATCCAGGTCGCGCCAGAGCCTGCCAAGAGCCCGGCCGCGAGCAGCGTGAGCGTGGGGCCGAATCGTTTCGGGGTCATGGGGCGCCTCCGTCCATGGCGTTCGTGTCGGTCGTGGCGCCTGGCGAGGCGCGTTCCAGTTCGATGGCATCGAAGTGCGCTTGGGCGAGGGCGTCCAGGTAGTCGCTGCGGTCCTTGATGCGGTTCGAAAGCGCTTCCAGCACTTGACGGAAGGGCTCCGTTCCGGTGGAGAACTGCGTCAGGGCCGCCTGATACGCGGCGTCGCTCTGGGCCAGAAGTCCCTTTTGATAGAGCCGGGCCACCTGGAGATCGGCGGCGAACCGTGCGGCCCGCGCCCGCGTGAGGGAGGCGAGGCGCTGTTCCAGATCCGTGATGCGGTAATCCTCCGCCTGCGCCTGCGCGCGGGCCCCCGCGACGGCCTGCTTCTGCTTGCGCCCGGACCAGAGCGGGACATTGAACCCCACGCTCACGCTCCACATGCCCGGCAGCGAACCCTGCGGCATGAGGGCCGCGCCCACGGTGAAGTCCGGCCGCAGGTCCAGCTTCGCGAGATCCACCTGCTGCCGGTAGTGGACGAGATGATGGCGCGCCTCGGAGAGCTCGGGGCTGTTCGCGATGGCGTCAGTCACCGCTTGAGCTGCGTCGGGCGGCTGCGGAAGCGGAAGCGCGTCGAGCGCCGCGGCTGTTTCGAGGGACGAGCCGGGCCCATGGCCCGCGAGGCGGTTCAGCTCGGCTTCCAACGCCACGGCTCGGCCCTCAAGATCAGCTTCCCGTTGTTTGAGACGGGTCTTCTCCAGTTGGGCGCGCAGCAGGTCCGCGGTGGTGCCGGTGCCCGCCTCCACCCGCGCCTGGGTGGCCTCCGCCACCTGGTCCCAGAGCTTCGCCTGGGCATCCAGAAGTGTTCGTTGCCCCTGGACCCGCAACAGATCGTAGTAGGACCGTTTCACATCGGCGATGAGGTCCAGGCGCACGCGGTCCAAGGCCGCGTCTGCCGCCGCCACGCCTGCCTGGGCGATCTGTTCACGCAGCTTCCGCTTGCCGGGATAGGGGAAGGCCTGGCTAAGGCCCACCTGCGCGAAGGCGAAGCCGGACTCGCCGTAAGTGAACTTGCGGAACCCGTCGTTCTGATAGCCCAGGCTGGCCATGGGATCCGGCAGCGCGCCCGCCTGAGACACCTTGGCGCGTTCGACCTCAATGGAGGCCTGCGAGGCCTTGAGCTGTGGGTTGGTCGCCAACGCGTCTCGGATGAGCGTGGCCAGTTGGGAATCGGTGAGATCTGGGGCCTGGCCCTGCAACGCGCCTGAGATCAGGAGCGCCGGGGCCAGGCGCAGCGGTGCGCGCATGGGAACTCCGGATAGAGAAAGTGGGAACGCGATTCAGCGTCCCTGTCTCAGATCCGGAAGACCCTCAGGAGGGCTTGGCCATCGCCTCGATCCGGCGGGCCCGCGGGTGTAGAGAAGGCGAGCGGGCGCGGAGCATCGCTTGGCGCACCTGTCTCCGCGACCAGGGCTACCGGGACGGGTGAGGCTTCCGCGCCGCGTTGCGCATCGGCCGCGGGCGCCTCGGCCGGAAGCGATGCCATGGCCGCGACGGCCATGCAGGCCAGGGAGGGCGTGGGCGCGGGGCAAGCGGGCGGACAGGCCGGTGTGCTCGTGCACGGGCAGCAGGGCATTGCGGGCGCCACACCCTCGCTTCCTGCCTGGAAGGGCAGGATGAGGAGCAGAAGAGCGAGGCTCGCCCGCAGAAGGCGCCACATGAGGTCAGTCTATCCCCATAGATCTGCCAGGGATGAAAGATTCGTCGCCGGCCTTCGGATCCTGGAGAAGCACGCGTGAAGCCTCCGCTAAACAGGGAGGCGAGGGATCAGTTCTCAATGCGATCCCTCACCCCTTTTCAGGAGTCATCTCAGGACTGACCTGCTCTCGACGGAGGCGGAATGTCCGGATCAGTACCCGTGGCCGCCCGGATGGCCCGCCGCCTGGATGCGGATGAGGCTGGCATCCAGCGTGGCCTGGGCCTCGGCCAGATCCTTGTCGGTCTGGGCCTCCTTCAGCAGCTTAAGGGCATGCTGCTTGTCGGCCTCGGCCTTGGAGAGGTCGATCATGTCCACGGTCTCGCTGTCGCGGGACAGGATGGTGACGCGGTCCGGGCCGACTTCGGCGAAACCGCCGAAGACCGTGAGCCAGTGGCGCTGGCCGTCCTGGACGAAGTAGACCAGGCCGTCGCCCATGGGCGTCATCACCGGCGTGTGGCCGGGCAGGATGCCGTAGTAGCCGTCGGCGCCGGGGAACTGCACCTCGGACACCTGCGCCGAGAAGACCCGGCGCTGGGGCGTGATCACTTCAAGCAGGATGGAATCAGCCATGGGTTTGGTTCCTTAGACGGCAGCGGCCATCTTCTCGGCCTTCTCAACGGCTTCCTCGATGGTGCCGACGAGGTAGAAGGCCTGCTCGGGCAGGTGATCCCACTTGCCTTCGCAGATCTCCTTGAAGCCCTTGATGGAATCCGCGAGCTTCACATACTTGCCCGTCATGCCCGTGAACTGCTCGGCCACGAAGAAGGGCTGGGAGAGGAAGCGCTGGATCTTGCGGGCGCGGGCCACGACGAGCTTGTCGTCGTCGCTCAGCTCGTCCATGCCCAGGATGGCGATGATGTCCTGGAGCTCCTTGTACTTCTGGAGGATGGCCTTCACGCGCATGGCCACGCCGTAGTGCTCGTCGCCCAGGATGCGGGGGTCGAGCAGACGGCTGGTGGAGGCCAGCGGGTCCACGGCGGGGTAGATGCCCAGCGCGGCGATTTCACGGCTCAGGTTGGTGGTGGCGTCGAGGTGGGCGAAGGTCGTGGCCGGCGCAGGGTCCGTGTAGTCGTCCGCGGGCACATACACGGCCTGCACGGAGGTGATGGAGCCCTTCTTCGTGGAGGTGATGCGCTCCTGGAGCTGGCCCATCTCGGTGGCCAGGGTGGGCTGGTAGCCCACAGCCGACGGCATGCGGCCCAACAGTGCGGACACTTCGGCGCCGGCCTGGGTGAAGCGGAAGATGTTGTCCACGAAGAGGAGCACATCCTTGCCTTCCACATCGCGGAAGTACTCGGCGACGGTGAGGCCGGTGAGGGCCACGCGGGCGCGGGCTCCGGGCGGCTCGGTCATCTGGCCATAGATCAGGGCCACCTTGGACTTGCTCAGGTCTTCCTTGTTGATAACGCCGCTGTCCATCATCTCGTGCCAGAGGTCGTTGCCCTCGCGGGTGCGCTCGCCGACACCGGCGAACACCGAGTAGCCGCCATGGCCCTTGGCGATGTTGTTGATGAGCTCCATGATCAGCACGGTCTTGCCCACGCCGGCGCCGCCGAAGAGGCCGGTCTTGCCGCCCTTCGCGTACGGCTCCAGCAGGTCGATGACCTTGATGCCCGTCTCGAACATCTCGGAGGTGGTGTTCAGCTCCTCGTACTTCGGGGCCTCGCGGTGGATGGGCAAGGTCATCTTGTGACCCACGGGGCCGCGCTCGTCCACGGGCTCGCCGACCACATTGAGGATGCGGCCCAGGGTCTCGGGTCCCACCGGCACGCTGATGGCGGCGCCGGTGTCGCGCACGGCCTGGCCGCGGATCATGCCCTCCGTGGGCTGCATGGAGACACAGCGGACGCGGTTCTCGCCCAGGTGCTGCTGCACCTCGAGCGTCACCGTGCTGGTGGTGCCGTCGACATTTTTGATGTCGGTCAGCAGCGCATTCATGATGGACGGCAGGTGGCTGTCGAACTCGACATCCACCGCGGGGCCGACGATCGCGATGACGCGGCCTGTGAGCTGGTTGGACATGGGGACCTCGGCGAAAAGAGATGGCTGTTGGAACATGGCGGGGTCAGGCGTTCGCGCCGGACACGATCTCGATGATCTGGTTGGTGATCGCGGCCTGGCGGATCTTGTTCATGGTGAGGGTGAGCTTGGAGATCATCTCGCCGGCGTTGTTGCTGGCCTTGTCCATGGACGCCATGCGGGCGCCGTGCTCGGAGGCGCTGGACTCCAGCAGGCCCCGGAGCAGCGTCACTTCGAGGTAGCGCGGCAGGAGGCGCTCCAGGATGGTGTTGGCGTCCGGCTCCAGCAGGGGCGCGACCTGAAAGGGGCGCGACTCCGCGGGCGGCAGGTCCACGGGGAAGACGCGGAGCACGGTGGGCTCCTGCGACATGGCCGAGTGGAAGTGGTTGTAGACGACATAGAGCGCGTCGATCTCGCCATTGATGTACTGCTGCGCGGCTTCATCCGCCAGCTCGTAGGCCACGCGGTCGAGGCCGGGGAGCGGCACTCCGATGTGCTCGGAGGAGGGCTTGATGCCCTGCTTGCGGGCCCAGTCGTTGACGCGCCTGCCCACCGCGTCCACCGTCACTTTCACGCCTTCTTTGGACCGCAGGAAGGCCTGGAGCTTCTTGAAGATGTTGGCATTGAAGCCCCCGCAGAGCCCCTTGTCACTGGCCACGGCCACGACGCGGATCGCCTTCTCCGCGCGGGGCGAGGTGAAGGCCATGGCGATGGGGCCGAACTCCGCGTCATCGCCGCCCTGGACGGCGGAGACCACAGAGAGCGCCATGTCCTGGAGCTTCGCCGCGTAGGGGCGCATGGCGGCGAGGCGCTCCTGGGACTTCCGCAGCTTGACCGCGGAAATCATCTTCAGGGCCTTCGTCACCTGCTGGGTGTTCTTCACCGAGCGGACGCGGCGGCGGATGTCCTGGAGGCTCGCCATGGGCTCAGGCTCCGGCGGGGGCGTTCATGGAGGCGAGGAAGCCCTCCTTGAACGACGCGACCTGGGACTTGAGAGCCGCCTTGGCGTCGTCGGAGAGCGCCTTGCTCTCGCGGATGCCGCGCAGCACCTCGGGGGCGTTGACGCGCAGGTGGTCCAGCATCTCCGTCTCGAAGCGGCGCACCTCGGCGACGGGGATGTCGTCCACGAAACCGGTGGTGGCGGCCCAGATGGAGGCGACCTGCTCCTCCACAGGGATGGGCTTGTACTGGGCCTGCTTGAGGATCTCAACCAGGCGGGCGCCGCGGTTCAGCTGGGCGAGCGTGCCCTTGTCCAGGTCGGAGCCGAACTGGGAGAAGGCCGCCAGCTCCCGGTACTGGGCGAGGTCCAGCTTGATGGTGCCCGCCACGCTCTTCATGGCCTTGATCTGGGCGGAACCGCCCACGCGGCTCACGGAGATGCCCACATTCACCGCCGGGCGGACGCCGGAGTTGAACAGGTCGGACTCCAGGAAAATCTGGCCGTCGGTGATGGAGATGACATTGGTGGGGATGTAGGCGCTCACATCGCCGGCCTGGGTCTCGATGACAGGCAAGGCGGTCATGGAACCAGCGCCGCGCTCATCGCTGAGCTTGCAGGCGCGCTCGAGCAGGCGGGAGTGGAGGTAGAACACATCGCCGGGATAGGCTTCGCGGCCGGGAGGACGGCGCACCAGCAAGGAGATCTCGCGGTACGCGGCGGCCTGCTTGGAGAGATCGTCGTAGACGCAGAGCACGTGCTGGCCCGGGTTGTCCTTGCCGGCGGGCTTACCGTCCTTGCCGTGCCACATGAAGTACTCGCCCAGCGCGGCGCCCGTCATGGGCGCGAGGAAGAGCATCGGCGCCGGGTCGGAGGCCGTGGCGCTCACGACGATGGTGTGCTCCATGGCGCCGTACTGCTCCAGCGTCTTCACGACCTGGGCCACGGTGGAGGCCTTCTGGCCGATGGCGACATAGATGCAGATGACGCCGTTGCCCTTCTGGTTGATGATCGTGTCCACGGCGACGGCGGTCTTGCCCGTCTGGCGGTCGCCGATGATCAGCTCGCGCTGGCCGCGGCCGATGGGGATGAGGCTGTCGATGGACTTGAGGCCCGTCTGCATGGGCTCGTGCACGCTCTTGCGGTCCACGATGCCGGGGGCGATCTGCTCGATGGGGTTCGTGCCCTCGGACTGGACGGGTCCCTTGCCGTCGATGGGCTCGCCCAGCGCGTTCACCACGCGGCCCACGAAGGCGGGTCCCACGGGGATGGACATGATCTTGCCCGTGCGCTTGACGAGGTCGCCCTCTTTGATGGTGTCGGAGGAGCCCAGGATGATGATGCCGACATTGTCCTCTTCGAGGTTGAACGCCAGGCCCATGAGCTTGTGGGCGCCCTCGCCCAGCTCCAGCAGCTCGCCGGCCATGACCTTCTCCAGACCGTAGGCGCGGGCGATGCCGTCACCGACGCTGATGACGGTGCCGACCTCGGCCACATCGACCTGGGCGTCGAAGCCCTCGATCTGGCTGCGGATGATGCGGGAGATCTCTTCCGCGCGGATGTCCATGAAGTCCTCCGTGAATGCTTGAAGAAGGTCGAATGCGGTTCAGGCCGTGAGCAACTGCTGCTTGATCTGGGCGAGCTTGCCCCGGAGCGACGCGTCCAGGACGGTGGAACCCACCTGCACCTTCAGGCCGCCGATGAGGGCGGGATCCTGGCGGAAAGCGAGGCGGACGGTCTTGCCGGTGCGCTTGGCGAGGGCCTGCGAAAGCGCCTGAGCCTGGGCGTCGCTAAGGGGCTGGGCGGAGGCGACCTTCGCTTCCACGATCCCGGCGCGCTCATCGGCCAGCTCGTGGAAGGCCTGGCGGATGGCGGCGGTGCAGTCCAGGCGCCCGGCTTCCGCGACGACCTTGAAGAAACGGCGCAGGAGATCGGAGGCGTCGGCGGAGGCCAGCACGGCGTCGAATACGACGGCCTTCTTCTTCGGCGTCTGCATGGGCGAGACCGCGAGGCGGGAGAGATCGGCGTTGGTAGCGACGAGGGCGGCGATGCGGTCCAGCTCCTGGCCCACGGCCTGGGTGGATCCGGCTTTTTCACCGAGATCCAGCAGCACCTTGGCGTAGCGGCGCGCGACGAGATAGCGGCTCACTTGGGGCTCCCCGGTTGAACTGCGCCGAGTTCGGCGATGGCGTGGTCGGTGACGGCCTGGGCGGCGGCGCCTTGGACGCGGGTTTCGAGCCGCTTGGCGGCGGCCTCCACGGCCAGCTCGGCCACCAGCGCGCGCAGTTCCTGGCTGGCGAGCTGCTGCTGGCGCGTGATCTCGGATTCCGCGGCGGCGAGGATCGCGGCGGCCTCGGACCTCGCGGCCGTCAGCACGCGCTCCTTCTCGGCTTCAGCTTCGACACCAGCCTTGGCGAGGATCTCGCCCAGCTCGGACTGGAGCCCGGCCATCTTGGCCTCCAGCTCCTTGATCTGGGCTTCGCCCTCAGCCTTGTCCTTCTCGGCCTGGGCCAGACGGTCCTCCAGATCCTTCTTGAGGTTCGCGAAGGCGGCCTTCACGGGGCCCTTCACGAGGTACCAGAGGGCGCCGCCAAAGAGCGTGAGGTTGATGAGCTGGATGATCCACTGGCCGAGCGAGCCGAGCGCGAAGCCGAAGAGCTTCACTTCGTGCTCGCGCGACACCGGCTCAGCCTCGGGCTTGCCAGCCTCCGGCTGCGCCTCGTGCAGCGCGCGGCTCTTCACCACTGGGGCCGGACCGCGGTCCTGCCCGTGGTCGCCGGGGCTCGCGTGCTCGGCGCCGGAGGGGGTCTGGGCCTGCGCGCGGAGCGCGGGCGCCGACACGAAGAGGGCGGCTGCCAGGCCGAAGGGGAGGATCAGGTCACGCTTCGTCATCTCCACCTCTAGGCCTGCTGCATCAGACGGGAAGCCATGGTCTCGGCGAGCTGGTCGGCCTGGGCCACGAGATCCTGCTTGGCTTGCGCCGTCTCCGCGGCGAGCGCCGCCATGGCGGCCTTGCGGCGCCCCGCGGCCTTGGCGCGGGCCTCATCCACCATCGCCTGCTTCTCCACCGTGGCGGCATCGGAGAGCGACTTGCGGTGGGAGGAGGCCTGGGCGCGGAGATCCTTGAGCTTCTCGCGGTACTCCCGCTGGCGGGCCTCCACCAGCACGGCGGCTTTGGCCTTGGTGTCGGAACCGGCGCTGAGCGCGTCCTCGCGGTCCGACATCGTGCGCGAGATGGACCGGTAGAAGCCGAGCTTCAGGATCCAGTGCAGCGCCGCCACCAGCGCGATGACGAAGAGCAGCTGCCACAGGTAGGGCCGCATCGGATCCGGGAGCTGGCCGAGGAAATTATCCAGCCCGCCGCCGTCGCCGGAGGCGGGGGCAGCCCATCCCAGATTCGCCAGTTCCATCAGCGCCACGGGCGTCTCCACGCAGATCCGCGCATCGGCAGGGCCTGGGTCCGGACAGTGGACAGGGCGCCTGGGCGCGGAACCTTAAAAATCTACCAGCAGCCGGAGCCCGGCTCAACGCCAAGGTTTCCCGTTGACGATGCGCACCCTCCGTGGGACGATCCTTCTTCGGCGATTCGGGCGATTAGCTCAGTCGGTAGAGCAGCTGCTTTACACGCAGCATGTCGGCGGTTCGAGCCCGTCATCGCCCACCAGTCCTG
>Ga0210400_10000853_pt1 | contig 32014 bp, 31 predicted proteins | sample IncBWH26MmetaG_FD_155456 | JGI IMG/M metagenome (GOLD analysis project Ga0210400, IMG submission 155456) | Forest soil microbial communities from Barre Woods Harvard Forest LTER site, Petersham, Massachusetts, United States - Inc-BW-H-26-M | ecosystem: Environmental > Terrestrial > Soil >... | reverse complement strand
CAAAGATATGGCGGCGAAGACACCCAGCGTGACCACCACAAACACCAGCAAGGCGATGAAGAACGACATCCGCTAGACCTCCATCCGGGACTCGAAGAGCGCGGGGCTTAGGCGGCAACCGGCGGTGGCGAGGCGCTCGGCGAAATGCGGGGGGAGGCCGGTGGAACGGAAGACGCCGCGGACTTTCCCACTCTCGTCAACGCCGGTGCGGTCAAAAACAAAAATGTCCTGGAGCGCGATCATGTCTCCTTCCATTCCCGTGACTTCGGAAATGGTGAGTATTTTGCGCGAACCATCGGAGAGACGCGCGACCTGGACTACGGCGTGAACAGCGTTGGCGATCTGATGGCGAATCGCGCGCTCGGGAATGTTCAGGTTGGCCATGGAGACCATATTTTCGATGCGAGCCAGGGCATCGCGCGGGGAGTTGGCGTGTACGGTGGTGAGCGATCCCTCGTGACCGGTATTCATGGCCTGAAGCATGTCGAAGGCTTCTTCACCGCGCACCTCGCCCACCACAATGCGATCGGGACGCATGCGCAGGCTGTTGATGACGAGTTGGCGCATGCGGACCGAGCCTTTGCCTTCGATATTCGGAGGGCGGGTCTCCAGACGGACTATGTGTTCCTGCTTGAGCTGCAATTCGGCGGCGTCTTCGATGGTTACGATGCGCTCTGAATTCGGAATGTAGCCGGAGAGGACATTTAGAACCGTCGTTTTGCCGGCGCCGGTTCCTCCGGAGATGATGACGTTCAGGCGACCCTTGACTACGGCTGAGAGCAGTTCCAGCATGGGCTCGGTCAAGGTTTTGTTGTCGAGCATGTTGCGCGCGGTGATCGGATCGCGGCCAAAGCGGCGGATGGAGAGGCAGGCTCCATCGAGGGCCAGGGGCGGAATGATGGCGTTGACGCGAGAGCCATCCTGCAGGCGGGCATCCACCATGGGCGAAGATTCATCTACGCGCCGTCCGATGCGGGAGACGATGCGGTCGATGATCTGCATTAAATGCTGGTTGTCCTTGAACGACAAGCCGGTGATTTCGAGCTTGCCGGCGCGTTCGACGTATACGCGATCGAAGCGATTGACGAGAATATCGGAAATGGTGGGATCTTTGAGAAGGGGCTCGAGCGGTCCCAGGCCGAAGATTTCGTCGAGGATCTCGCGCGACAACTTCTCGCGTTCGGCGAAACTGAGAGGAACCGCCTCGCTGTTCACCGAATTGCGAATCAGGATGAGCACTTCTTCGCGCGCCGAATCTCCGGTCGTGCGGCCCAGTTTTTCCAGGTCGAGGCGATCGAGGATCTTGCGGTGCAGGTCCGCCTTGACCTGCTGGTACTCGCTCCGTTCGAAGGCTTGCAGATTGGCCATAAAATTCCAGCTCTCAGCTGTCAGCTCTCAGCTGTTGGCTAGATGGCCACGAACTGATAGCTGAGAGCTAGCTTACACCGTCTTAAACAAGGACCACGCAGTTCGTTTCACGTCCAAATCGTCCTTGGTCAAGTATTCTGCCAAGTCGGAGATCGAGCGGGCGATTTCGCTGTTTCCCTGCTGCATGAGGGGGACGCCGCGATCAATCGCCGTGGAGACCGCGAAGTACTGATTGGGAATCCGCCAGAGCACGGGCGCCCCGATGGCGGCCTCGGTTTCAGCTTCGTTGAAGCCGGCGACCTTGCGATACCGGTTCAACACCAATGCAAAACGCTCGCGTGAACCGCTTTCGCCCAGATACTGGGCCACCCTTCCCGCACTCCACAGGGAAGCGACATCGGCGTGGGCGATGAGCAGAATTTTCTCCGACAGGTTGCAGACCAGACGAGTGGCGCTGTCGAGCCGGGAGGAAGCATCCACGACGATGTAGTGAAAGAGGCCGACCATGGTGTCAAAGAGACGGGCAAAGTCGGAAACGGAGGGCTCGATCGGCGTGGGAGTCGCAGGACCCGCCAGAACTTGCAAGCCGCCATCATGACGCGCCATGAAGCTGTCGAGCAGGGACGAGTCCAGACGGTGCAGATTCGTGATGGCATCGGAGACGGTGAATGCTGGCTTCAAATTGAGATGCAAGGCGCAGTGACCGAGCGGCGCCAGGTCGATCAGTGCCGTGCTATGGTGAATCGACTGCAAGGCAAGAGCCAGATTAACGGCGACGGTGGTGGCGCCGCTGCCGCCCTTGGCGTTCACGATCGTAAACACTTTTCCCCGTGAATTATCGCGCCCCGGCTTGCGGCGAGTTGCCGTCAGGCGGGCGAAGGCTTCCAGCAGGTCGGTCGTGGTGGTGGGGCGCTCAATGTATTCGCGCACACCCGCTCGCATGGCGCTGACAATCAACTGGGATTGAGTCATGGGGCCGATGGCGAACACCGCGGAATCGGGAAGATCCTGATGCAGCAACTCCACCGCCCGTAATGCCGGGGTGATGTTGTCGGCGGCGATGTCCACCAGAACCACGTCGGGCGCAAAGGCGTGAGTTCTGCGGATGACCGGGTCATTGGGGGCTAGAGGCATGGTCGCGCTGCTGCAGACAGTGCGCGCAACACTCGTGCCATCCACCAGAACCTGAAGCACCGCGCGCTGGTCATTGTCGGTGGCGAATACGGCTACTGACAACTCCGGCATGACTCGTCCTCACCGCCCTCTTCAAGCTTCCAACTTCCGTACCCGTGCGAGCCCGCGTCTACTTGCTGCCGCCTTCGGGTTTCTTGCCATCGAACTTGCCATGATCCAGATAGGGTTCAGGGTTCACCGGACCTTTCGGCGGCTGGACGTTGGGCGCAACCCGGCGCACCGTGCATAGAACCATCAATTCCGAGTTGCTCTTTTGCGCGCTCTTGCTTTTGAAGAAATTGCCGAGAATCGGGACATCGCCGAGCCACGGCACTTTGTTCCCGAGATTTGTGACGCGATTATCCATCAGGCCGGCGATGACGAAGCTTTGGCCATCTTGCAGTTCGAATTCAGTGTCCGCCTTGCGCGTGCTGATGGCGGGTATGGTGGTTCCGGAAACGGTGACCGCATTCGCGAAGTCCAGCGTGCTCACCTCAGGTACGACGTGCAGGTGAATGTTGCCGTTCGGCTGAATCACGGGGGTAAACCTCAGCCGCACGCCAAATTCGCGAAACTGAACCGTAACGGTCGAGATGCCGCCTGCCCCGGGTTGCACGACAGGAAAGGGAAATTCGCCTCCGGCCAGAAAGCTGGCTTCCTTGCCATTGACCGCGACCAGGTTGGGCTCGGCCAGGATCTGCAAAAGATTTTTTGACTGAAGGGCCTTGATCATTCCGCCCAGGTGGACCTGCGGGTTAAAGAAAAACAGGTTGAGCGCGTCCGATATGGTGGTCGTATTGGGAAACACGCTGTTCCCGCCATTATCGGTGACGGTCCCGGTCTTAACTCCTCCGAACTGTCCGGTGGTGATGCCGCTGATAGTGTTTCCAGAGCCAGTGGAAAATACATTGACGCCGAGTTGAGTCAGCGCCGTGCGATCAACCTCAGCGAACTTTACCTCCAGAAGGACTTCGTCTGCTCCGACCGGGCCGAACGTGAGCACGTTAACAACATTCTTGGAGTACGCGGATGCAAGCGCGCCGGCATGCTTGAAGACGTCCTCGGTGGTTACGTGACCGGAGAGAACAATCGCGGAACGCGAAGGCGTCACGTTAATCTGCTCATCCGGAAACAGGCGGTGCATTTCTTCCGAAGCCGCGGTGATATCGACATCCACACGAAGATCGAAGCTGCGAGAGCGCTCCAGTTCGTCCCAGATGAGCAGTGAAACCTCGCCTGGAGCGAGTCCGTTGACCAGAACTTGCGTCGGCGTGACGACCAGCGCATCCGCGACTGTGGGGTCGGTGACGGAGACTCGCTTTAGTCTTTCGGTGGTGTTGATCAGGAGGGACTTACCCACCATAACGCGCAGCGGCGCTGCCCCTGCGGCAACGCTCTGACCCGATGTTGATGTGGTCGCGGGTTGCGCCGGGGGTGGATTGTCCTGGTTTTGGGGAAGAGCGTTCTGAGAAGACGCCGCTGCCGGAGCGCCCGGTGGATTGCCCTCGGGAGGCGCGGTGGGCGCGAACCTCATTGCCAAGGTCGCACCGAGAAGTATCACGGCTGCGACGAGCGTAAGAACTTTCATGAATTCGGACCTCTGCGAGGATACACCAGTAAATCCATCGAGGGCTGATGGGTCGAGAGCTGATGCGTCGCGGGCTGACCCGTCGAGGGGATGGGCGGACGCGAATGTTTGCGGTATCGACGGCTCACTTGTTTTCTTCAAACTTGGTCTCATCCCGTTTGCTGCCACGAATCATCTCTACCTGGTAGGGCGCTGGCGGAGACGTCGGAACTTTCGCCACTACCCTGTGAGCTTTGGGTTTGGGCGCAGTCGCCACCGGTGTCTCGCCGAGGTAAAGCGAACTTGTCCGGGTCGCGCCGATGCCACCTTTTCGTGTATCCAGCGGATTGCGTAGAGAGAGCTGAATCCGCCCTTCCTGCGAAACCAGGGCCAGCTTCTGCGCGTCATCCGGAGAAACCAGGAGCGTAATCACCGGGGCGCTCTGCGCATCCGAGGAAGCGTTCCGGTCGAGATTCTTACCCACGGCGATGACCGCGACGTTTTCAAGGACGGTGGTTGTTTGACGGTCGTTGGCACCGCCTTGATTACCGGTGGCGAGCACATCCACGCGCGAGCCCGGTTGCACGAAACCTGCCACCGATACCACATCATTGACACGCACCGAAACCGCGCGCATTCCCGGCGGGATCATTGAAGATAGTCCGGCTCCAGCATTCACCGCCGCCAGTTTGCTCGGCAGAATGAATTCACCTTTGCTTATCGGCAAAATTGCGCCGCGGCCGAAGACCTGCGATGTTGCAGAGAAGGCCCCCGGAGGGACCGCCGACTGCGGGAGAGTGACCACGCGGACATCGCGAGTTTCTAACTTGGCCCCAACCTGGATATCGCCGGCAGCGATCACGACGGCCGCTCCTGGCTCATTGTTGCTTGAGCCCGTAAGAGTCCGCAGCCGGTTAAAGACGGTATAACTGACGAGCAGGCCGACAGCGAGCGCCAAGCCTCCAATCATTAACAAACGCCTTCGGTTCATTCCTCTCCCCTCGGGACAACCCCAGACCCACGCTCGACAGGCCGTCTGGCCTACTTGATTGAGCTGGCTACCGACGAAAACGAGTTGTTTGCGCTGCCGCCGATCAGACGGACGGTGCCGATGACGATCACCAGTATTACGGCCAGCATCACGGCGTATTCCGCGATGTCCTGCCCTTCCTGATTGCCCCACAAGAATTTAGCCAAATCTGTCATTTTGGGACTCCTGAGCGTCCAAGCTTGAAAACTAGCAATCCCGGATTGGCGTTGGAACCAGTCCTTCTGTGCGCCCTAGTTTCGCAGATTCGGGATGGGTCTGGGGAACATTTTTTCACTTTGTTCACCAACTGGCGACAGGGCCCTGGAAAGAGTCGGCATTTCCGATGGCGAGTGGGTGCGGACGTGGGTGCGGACTAGGATGATCGCCTTAGAGTCGATGAACGCAGCATGCCAATCGGGGTCGAGAACAAGGGCCTGGGCCAGCGCGGAGGAAGGGGGCACAAGTAGAGCGTCCACCTTCCAGTTGTCAAGAACGTCTCGCCAGCCGGTCCGGAGCTGCACGGCGGTTTTAAACTGTCGCAGCAGGTCATCGCCATACAGATCCGCGCGGCCGTCCACGAATACGCGATATTCGGGATAGAGTTTCCAGATCGCATAGCCTCCCCAGTCGTAGTAAACGAAAAGTTTCCGGGCCTGGTGGCCGGCCTGCAAGAACGCGACAGCTTTTTGGGGAAACTGCGCGGCCTCGCGGGCGTCCTGGTTGCGAGCGAGACTAACCCATTTTACCAATGCAAACACGCCCAACAGAAGGACAACAGCAAGGTTAAAAGAAGGCCGGAGCCAAGGGATCGGCGCCTCAAGTCTCGCCCTTTTGGAGACGTGGGAAATTCCGGTGCGACTACCATCAGCGATCGGAAGAGCCGCGGCGATGACTGGTATTGCCACCAAAACGAAAATTGGTATGTGGCGGACGGCGTCTAGAGCGGCGAAAGAGGTAAGGAGCAGGGGAACGATCATACGTCCCTTAGGCCGCGAGCGGGAACTGGCGAGCGCGGTCAGAAGCAGCAGCCACACCAGTAAAAATGGACGATAGAGCCACTCATGAAAATCCGGTGAGAACCACTCCACAATGAAGGACCGCATCCCGGATGAACGCAAAGTATCGAACGGATAGCGATAGAGTTGCGCGCCGCTGGGGTTGAGAGGCACGAGCGCCAGACAAGCGAGCAAAAGCAGCAGCACTTGCAGGATGAGGGGACGCGCTTCCAGCCAAGGCGTGTTCCCGAAGGCAGTCTCTATAATCAGGCCGACGCCATAAGCAAACAAAAGCGCGAGTCCGAGCGCGAATCCGGCATGCAAATTCAACCACAGGAGAAATAGCGGTGGTATCCAAAGCAGGAGTCTGGGTCGACCTTTTTTATCGCCACTTTCTAGCAGCCATAGAAGGAGGCTGGCCAGAGTAAAGGTGAACATCTGCGGCCGCACGCCCCATGAGGCAGCCGAAGCCAGGGCACCGAGGACCGTTGCTGCGGCTGCCCAGTGTTTCTTTCCGCCACAAAAAAGAAGGCAGCGCAGATAGAGCACCATAAAGCCAGCCGTTGTGACGATCGCGGAAAACACGATCAGCAGGGCCGCGCCGCCGTGTTTCCAGAGTTCGTAAAATACAACCTCCGACAACCACTCATGCGATACCCAGGCGTGCCCGGTGCGGGTGAAAGAAAAAGGGTCGGAGTGGGGGACGTGGCCGGTCTCCACGATCCACTGCCCGGTGCGCAGGTGCCACCAGAGATCGGGATCGAGGGCCGGGCGCGCCGTCACCCCGAGCAAGCCCAGAAGTAATACCACCGGGAACACGTTTGATAAAGAAAGCTGGCTGGGTCTCACGGTGAGCGATCATAACTCAAACTTGAAGGTGGCTCAGCCCGATTCCAGCATGTATTTCGTATGTTCCCACCTGGGGATAGAATCCATGTCTGCAATGACGGGAAACAAACTCAAAGCGCGGTATCGATTTGTCGCGGCTTTCCTACTCGGCATGGCGATCGCGCATGGAATCGAGTTCTGGCAACAACGCGACCGAATCATGGCGGGGTACGGAGATTTTTCCTCGCTGTACACTGCCGGGCGATTGGTGCGGCAGGGAGAGGGCCGGCTTCTCTATGACCGGCACGAGCAGTGGAGACTCCAGCAGGAGTTTGCGCCCAATGTTGACATTCGCAAAGGCCCGATGCCATTCATACGGCCTCCATTTGAGGCGCTCATATTCCTTCCGTTGGCGTATTTCTCCTATCCCGCAGCGTTCACGATCTGGTCGCTGGCCAAGATCATTTTCTTGTGGCTCAGCGTGCGAGTCCTGCCTCGCCCGCGCCCGTTTACTCGAATCTTTCCTTCGTGGTTGGAAGGCGTTCTTTGTCTGGGATTCTTTCCTGTGTTCCTCGATCTGTTCCAGGGGCAGGACGCCATCCTGCTGCTGTTGATCGTCGCGGTAGTCCTTAATCGGCTGCAGTCGGGGAAAGACGTTGCTGCCGGCGCGATTCTTGCGTTGGGGCTGTTCAAATTTCATTTGGTGGTGCCGATCACGATCATGCTTTGGCTTGCCGGACGGGCACGCATCCTGGCGGGATTCTTGCCGGGGACAGCCGCTCTCGTGGCCATTTCCTGCGTGATCTCGGGTGTGGGAGTTCTCTCTGCCTACCCGGCGTACGTCTTGAACCTGAATCGAACGGCTGGGGTGGGCTTCGTGACGGCCGAGAGTATGCCGAATCTCCGCGGCCTGCTTAGCGCATTTGTCGGGCGTGCACCTTATCCTGGGCCGATCCACTGGCTGCTCTTGCCCGCCGCCGCGATAGCCATCGGGCTCACCGCCCGGCGGTGGAGGCCTTTCATCAATACTGGCTTTCCGGGTCTTGGGTTAGGTTACTGCCTGGCCTTATTGGTCGCAATTCTGACCAGCTATTACGCCCGCAGCTACGACATGACTCTACTGATCATTCCCTTGCTTCTACTCGGCGGTGGGTTCCTCGAAAGCGGGTTGCCGGCCGTCCCGCGGCGCTTGATCGCTGGTGGATTGGCGCTTGTCATCTTTACTCCTTTGTACTGGCTGCTGATCCTTCGCCTCGATCGTCCTTATCTTCTCGTTGTTCCGATGTTCACTCTGGCTCTCGGAATCGCGAGATTGATGCGGCAATCTCTGCCGGCTACCACGTAAGTCCGGCAGCTCCTTTCTACGCTGTCCCGATGCGTTCATTCTGAAAAGCGGGGTTGCGTGGGGTGGCCGACGGATCGCGCCGCGCACGAATCAGAATGACCACCAGCATCGGAACGTAAAAGCCGAGGATGCACCAGAGCCCGACCTGCTGCATGGTTTGCGGACTGTGATACCAGCGCCAGATGCCTACCCCCCAACTGAAGAGGGCAGTTACCAGAATTTCGCGGCGTGTTTTGGGGATCAACCAAAGAATGAAAGCGTCGAAAAACCAGCGTTGCGGCATGAGAGCCGCGAGAAGCAGCAGAATCGCATCACGATCGCGATAACGCAGCAAGGCCAGCAGCAGCAGCGGTCCGGGCAAGACTAGAAGCGGGATGAAGTGCTGGTAATTCCCCAACTGGCCGAACCAGAGCAAGGGCCAATTCGGCATGAGTACGAGGCTTAGGACCCCCAGAGCCAGACATGCGACTACGCCGCGCCGGGTCATGTGAGTAAGGAATACCGGCAATCCGATCTGGGGTTTGGCCATGGTGACGGGCAGGAGGAGCGGAAAAAATGCGCTGGCCATAATGAGTGGGGACCACTGCACCGTAAGAATGCCGGCCCAATACGGATATGCGAGGAAGATAAACAGGCGCTCATATCCACGGCGCGTAAGGCCAAAGGCCAACAGAGCAGAACTGATTCCGTAGAAAAGACCGGCGGCGACTTCCAGTTGCAGACGTATGAATGGCAATGCAAAGAAGGCCGCAGTCAGGGGATACTGCTCAAGAGGGGTATCGTACGGATTCTGGCCGGCGAGGAGGCGCTGCGCGGCATGAATCGCCCACCGAAAATCGGCGGCGTCCTGACGGAAATGCTTCATCAGGAACCAGCAAAAAAGCCCGCTCGCCACGCCGATTGCCGTAGAAACCGCGACTCGCCATCGGATGGAATGCATCTTCGAAAGAGTTCCCGGTGCGATCAGTTGTAACATGAAGGGTCTTTGGTGACCGCGCTCTCGGAACAGGGAATGCCGTCGCAACTGCAGGAGCAACTCTCATTTGGTCTTCTGCGGCCCACTCCTGGCGAGACTTCTCGGGTGGCGGGGGACTTTGTGGGGTCCAGATTCTTTCAGATTGCATGAGTAGACATCGTGCCTCTTATGGGCCGTTCTGGCTGGTTCTCGCTGCCGCGGTGTGCGCGGCGGGTATGTGGACTTATGCCAGCCGCGTGCTGATTCCGTACCAGAAATCCGACGCCGCAGCGCATGGCCGGCCGCGCGGCAATCTTTCCGATCTGTATCCTCGCTGGCTGGGCGCGAAAGAACTGCTCCTGCATGGGCGCGATCCCTACAGCTCAGAAGTCACGCGCGAAATTCAATCTGGTTACTACGGTCGTCCACTCGACCCGTCTCGACCGGATGACCCACACGATGAGCAGGGGTTTGCCTACCCTGTCTATGTGGTCTTTTTCCTCGCCCCCACCATGGGATTACCGTTCGCCATTGTCCAGAAAGCATTCTTCTACATATTGTTTCTTCTCGCGTCCGCGAGCACGCTTCTCTGGCTCCGCATTTTGCGGTGGTCGGCGCTGCCATGGATCCAGATCAGTCTGCTGGTCTGGACGCTGGGCAGCCTGGCCGTGATGCAGGGGTTGAAGCTCGAACAGATGACCCTTCTGGTCGCTGGCCTGATGGCAATCGCAATCGCGCTCCTGGTAGCGGATCACGCGGTCGCGGCCGGAGTTCTGCTGGCTGCGGCAAGCATCAAACCGCAACTCGTGCTGCTGCCGCTGTGTTGGCTCACTATCTGGACCATGGCGGACTGGCGCCGACGGTATCGTTGGGCCGCGTCGTTTCTGATAACCGTGGCTACCTTGTGTGCTGCATCGGAATGGTACCTTCCGCACTGGATTTCCCGCTTCTGGCATGCGATTCACGAATATCAGCGCTACACCGGAGCGACGTCGGTAATGGACAACTTGATTGGCGCGCGCTCGAGTTGGGCTCTCGATCTTCTGGTCTTGGCAGCCACAATGGTTGCTTGCTGGAGGGAGCGGCGGCAGGCGGCGAACAGCGGCTCTTTTGCCTTCATGCTTAGCCTGGTGTTGGCCACCTCCATCCTCCTCGTACCCACCTATGCCGCCTACAATCAGGTGCTTCTGATCCCGGCGTCAATGGTGCTGCTGAAGGAACGGCGAACGATTTGGCGGAGGAGTCTCGCCAACCGCGTCCTCTTTACCATCACGGGCAGCCTGATCTTCTGGCCGTGGATATCGAGTACTGCACTCGCGGGTCTTTCCTTCGTTTTGCCGCGGGAGACGGTCGAGCAAGCCTGGGCAATCCCTTTCTGGACAGTGCTCCAGATACCTATGGGTGTGACTGCCTTGATGCTGGCCCATTATTATCAGAGGACTAATACTGCACCGGCGGAGGCCGGTACGTCGTAGAATGCATTGGGGTCCGTGCCGGGTTGCCGGCATGATGGCTGGAAGAAAGCTCAGAAGAGAGTTCAGGGATAAATGTCGGCTTCGTCGCATTCGGGCATATCGAGCATCTTTCCCATCGCGATCTTTGTGCAAGGGAACGATCAGCAGACGCTATCGCTGAATCACACTCCTTACACCGTAGGCCGCAAGGTGGATCGCGACCTGGTGATTGCCGACCCCCGTGTGTCGCGCGAGCATGCGACGATCCTTTCAGAAAACGGCGAGTTTTTTGTCGTAGACCTGGGCAGCAAGCACGGTACCTTCGTCAATGGCGAGAAGGTAGACCGCCATAAGCTACAACGCAACGACCGGCTGGAATTTGGCGCGCGCGATGTCGCCTACCTGATCTTCCATCCGCTGCACACCACTTCGAATACGGCGCGTGAGTTTTTGAGCCAGATCTCGGGCATTCAGATCGCTCCGGAAGCCAGCGACCTCGAGAAACTCACACTCTTCATGGAGGCGGCGCGCAAGCTGAACACAATTGGCGTACTCGATGAAATCCTGGTGACGCTGCTCGAGGCCACCCTAAAACTGACGCGTGCCGAACGGGGGTACATCTTTCTTCGCGACCTCGACGGGACCCTGACGCTCGCCGCCGGACGTAACTCGAAGGGTGAGCCGCTGCTCGACGACAAGACAATTTCTCGTTCGGTACTTGAAGGCGCGTTGACCGCTAACTCCGAATACCTGGTCACCGACACCAGTCAGATGATCGATGTGAAGGAGCGGCAAAGTATCGTCGCCTTCGATTTGCGGACGGTGATCTGTATGCCGTTGCGCAAGCCGTTGGTGCAAACCAGTCGTGGCGAGCAGCCGGCCGGCGGCGAAGTGATGGGGGCGCTCTATGTCGATTCGCGCTTTGCCTCGCGTGATATCACCAGCGTTAGCCACGATATTCTGCGGGCTATCGCGACTGAAGCGGCCCAGTTGGTTGAGAACGCGCGTCTGGTACAGGCCGAAGAAGCCGGGCGCCGTTATCAGCAGGAATTGTCGATCGCTGCGTCCATTCAGCAGCGTTTGTTGGCGGTGACTCTGCCCGAAGTCCCTTTTGCGCGGGTGAACGGACGCAACATGTCTTGTAAGGAGATCGGCGGCGATTTCTTCGAAGCCGTGAACACGCCCCAAGGCCTGGCCGTCGTTCTCGCCGACGTCAGCGGCAAAGGAGTCTCCGCCGCGCTGCTGGCTTCCATTCTCCAGGGGATGGTCTACTCCCAATTGATTTCGGGCATGCCACTCACGGAAATTGTTGACGCGGTGAATCGCTTCTTCACCTACAAGCATATCGGTGAGAAATACGCGACCATGATCATTACGCGCCTGCGCAGCGACGGCGACCTGGAATACGTCAACTGCGGACACGTTCCGCCGGTGTGGATTTGTGGCAATGAAGTGCTCCGGCCATCCCACGGCAACCTGCCCGTGGGGCTGCTGGCGGATGCGACTTACTCGAGCGACCGCTGCCAGATGAGGCCGGGAGATCGACTGATCCTGGTGACCGATGGCGTTACCGAAGCCGAGAACGCGCGTGGAGATATGTTTGACAGCGAACGCCTGGAAGTTGTGGCCGGGAAGAGCGCTTCGATGGAGGACGTTTTCAGCGCAGTCGCCGATTTTTGCGGAGGGACGCCGCTCAACGACGATTGCACTGTAGTGGAACTGTCTTTCACCGGCTGCTAAGGTTGGCTCGGGTGCGATGCCGATGACCGTCGAGAAGCGGCCGAGCCGCGCTCGGCGTTGGACGGGCGAGACGCCCGTCCCCACAGGAGCCAGGGCTAAGGCCGCGCGTCCGGATGAATCTCAACCGTGGACCACGTCTTATCCGCCGCGTGACACAGCTTCTCTAGTGTGCAATCGGCACACTTCGGACTGCGTGCTACACAAAGTCTCCGGCCGTGCCAGATCACTTCGTGAGAGAAGTCTGTCCAGCGCTCGCGGGGGATGATCCGCATCAGATCTTCTTCAATTTTCCTCGCGTCTTGCTGTTTCGTCAGCTCCAGACGGTGTGAAATTCGCGTTACGTGCGTGTCCACGACGACGCCTTCATTCTTTTTGAACCAGGTTCCGAGCACGACGTTCGCTGTTTTGCGCGCCACGCCGGGGAGACTCAGCAAGTCTTCCATCGTTTGCGGAACGTTCCCGCCAAAGTCTGCGACCACCTTCCGCGCCGCGCCTATCACCGACTTCGATTTGTTGCGGAAGAAGCCGGTCGAGTAGATGTCGGGCTGCAATCGTTCCGGCTCGAGTGCTGCGAAATCCTGGACGGTCGGATACTTCTGAAACAGCACCGGCGTGACCATGTTCACCCGCACATCGGTTGACTGCGCGGAAAGGATCGTCGCCACCAGCAATTCCCATGCGCTGCGATGGCTGAGAGCGCTGGTCACGTTGGGATAGAGTTGGTGAAGCGCTGCAATGATCTGACGCACACGCTCCGGGGCCAACGGATCATAAGTAGAGACGCGACTTGCCGCTTCTCCCTTGGCGGATTTCTTTTTCCGGACAGGCGCCGCGTTCATGGCTTTCCCGGCGCGCGGGGCGGCATTCTTCGCTGCTTTGCCCTTCAATGGCGCGCCTTTCGCCCTGAGTGCGCCGTCCTGTCGTCCACTGCGGCTGGGTTGACGCGGCATGTTTCCGCGAGGCATCGGTTTCCTCCTGAGCAGTGGTTCATGGTAACAAAGCTGCTGGCTTGCGGCAGCCACGCATCACCTAAAGTAACTCCACTGCGATTGACGGGCTGGCGGCGGGATGAGTACTCTGAGAACTAAAGGAAAAACTTGTGGCCGTAAAGAGCATTAAACTCGGACAAGTCTGGCGCCAGGATGTAACCGGCCAGGACCACCTTGTCACCAAGGTATACAGCGAAGTTTTCACGCAATATGCGGTACTGCGGCCCGCCGAAGTCACCGCGCCCGACGCGCCCGTCGTGAAGGTGAAAGTTGCCAAATCGGCGGATGGAGTCACGTTGCCCGGCTTCAGCTTCACTCAGGAAGGGGCGTTCTGAAGGGCACCGAGTGATCTGACCATCGGGTCATCGGGTGCTTGAAACCCGAGTCCAGATGAGCGGATCATCTGAGGTCAGATCAGCCGATGGCCCGATCACCCGATTCCACTTACCGATGACCGAGAGAATTCTTACCTTACTTTTCGTCTTCATTAATTCCATCGTGGCGGCGACCGGCTATGTCGGCATCACTCTGCTCATGGCAATTGAATCCGCCTGCATTCCGCTGCCTTCCGAACTGATCATGCCTTTCGCGGGCTACCTGGTTTACACAGGCAAGATGAAGTTGGTCTGGGCGGCAACGGCGGGAGCGATCGGATGCAACCTTGGGTCGCTTGTCGCCTATGAGATTGGCTACTATGGCGGGCGCCCGCTGGTCGAGCGTTACGGACGCTGGATTCTGATGGGTCGCCGCGAACTTGACTGGGCTGACCGATTCTTTCAGCGCTGGGGAGACACGGCCGTGTTCGTGGCGCGCCTGCTGCCTGTGATCCGCACATTCATTGCGCTGCCCGCCGGAGTCGCCCGCATGCCGCGTGGCAAATTTCACATCTACACCTTCCTCGGATCGTGGCCCTGGTGTTTCGCGCTGGCTTACTTTGGCATGAAGCTTGGCGAAAACTGGCGCTCGCTTGGGAAGTACTTCCATCAGTTTGACGCGATCATCGGAATTTTGTTGCTGGCCGGGATCGCATGGTTCCTCTGGTCGCACTGGCAGAACCGGCTGCGAGCCGAGGAAAAGTAGTTCTCCTGTTTCCCCCTGTGTACCTCTGTATCCCTTTTCGTTGAAAAAGATCTTTACCACAGGGGACACCGAGGTACACAGGGGAAATCGGAGGTTATCCTGGCGTCGGCCGCGCTAACTGTGATGCCACGAGCTTCCATTCGCCATTTTGCCTTCGCAGCACGTCGAGGTAAACATAGCGGACGCTGAATCTCTTTCCATCGGATTCCACTTCGTCGGATTCCGAACCGTGCACTACCGCGGTGTCGCCGAATACGCGAATCTGGCGTCCGGTGGAAACAATCGACGGATAACGAATCGCTCCCGTTCGAAAATTGTTTAGCACATCCTGCTTCGTGAAAGCCGTGCCTGACTCGTTGTACTGGACGTAGTCGTCGGCGAAGATCTGCGCCAGCACGGCGAGATCGGCAGTCATCAGCGCCCGGTCTCCGGCTTCATGGAGCGCCAGAATCTTCTGCTCGTCGTTCTCGATCGACATCAAGTCTCCTTGCCACCCGGCAGTCACTTTCTCCATCTTGCACAAATGTGTAATCTCACGCTAGGACTAATACCGGCATGGGATTTCTGAGCTACCTTCTATACCCGTGGGGCATCATCCTCCAGGGATTGGCGATCGTCCACTTCATCCGGCGGCGGCCGGATAACTATTGGATCTTTGTCATCCTGTTTCTCGGTCCGCTGGGCGCGATTATCTATCTTGCCGTTGAGGCGCTTCCCGATATTGGACTGGTGGGACAGTCTTTCAAAGTTTTTCCGCGCCGCAAGCGGATTCACGAACTGGAAGCTGCGATTCGCGACAATCCGTCGGCTGGGAATTATGAAGAACTGGGCGACCTTTACATGGGCGACGGCAAGCTCGAGTTGGCGCGAGCTGCGTTCGACAAAGCTATTGCCGCCCGCGCGGATACGCTGGATCCCTTTTACCGGCGCGGCGTTTGCGCTATCCAGTTAGGCGACGCTGCGGCTGCGCTGCCCGACTTGGAGCGCGTGGTCAGCAAAGAATCTGACTACGATTTCCAGCGTGCCGCGGGCCTTCTCGCCCACGCCTACGCGCAGACCGGGCAAAAAGAAAAAGCCGAGGCGCTCTTTCGGCAGGTAACGATCGCGTCGACGTTGTCAGAGACTTACCTGAATTTTGCCGATCTGCTGGCCTCGGAGGAGCGCAACGCCGAAGCTCGCGAATGGGCGCAGAAGGTGCTTGATAAGAAACCAGCGATGCCTGGTTACCAGCGGCGACGGGAACGGCCTTGGTTTCGGCGGGCGAAGGATGTGCTTAAGAGATTGCCAGTGTAATGGGGCACCCGGCATCTTTAAATCGAGCACGTCATGTGACAATGCCATCTGCGGCTCTGGAAGATTGTCGGTGTCAGAACTATGAGCCTAAGTTTGGCCAGTATCCAGAATGCGGACGACGATGAGGAGCTTTTTAAGCTCTTGTCAGCGGAACTCGGCCAGACTTTTCCACCGGAGCTCCAAGGAAACCGCGATCAGTTCTTTTCTGCACTGGCTGGCGCTCCGCGCGGTCTGCGTGCGATGGCGGGGATTTACGATCTTGACGTCAGTATGACTCTTGACGACCTTGCTTGGCATTTTGGGAATCACAATGAAGATCGCTTCCTTCAAGAGACTGTCATTAGTCTCAAGGAGCTTGAGGCCGCTGAAGCCGCCGAGCTCTTTCAGTCAGCGTGGGATCTTGTAAGGCCATATCTGCCTGAAATCCGCACCAAAAACTGGGATGCTGAAGATCCCCACGAATACCTTGATCGAACCGGAATTCAATCTAAGATTGACCCGCTAAGTGAGCGGATGTGGAAAATATGCGAGGCCGGCGGTGGTCGTGGCCTAATGCAGTACTGGGTGACGTATGCCCGAAAGTACCCGGACCGTTGTGTGAACGATCAAGAGAGATAGCCCAGTTCTGAAGTGCTATCCTTCACCCAAATGCAAATTTCGTACCTTGAATGCACTCGTTGCGGAGAGCATTTCTCCGCTGATCGCCCGCGGAATGTCTGCCCCAAAGACGGCGGCGTGCTTTTCGCGCGCTACCATCTCGCCAGCTTGAAAGGGAAGTTGCGCCCCGAAAATTTATCAGGCCGCGTGGCCAGCATGTGGCGTTACGCTGAAGTTCTCCCAGATGCCAAGCCTGTCACGCTGGGCGAGGGATTTACGCCCATGCTTCCCAGCATGGGTGGTGGCGGGGGTGTGCCCAACGGGCACGGGGCGGAGCCCCGTCACCACACGAGTCGCGAATATGCCAACGTCTTTATCAAGGATGAGGGACTAAATCCTACCGGATCGTTCAAAGCGCGCGGCATGTCCGCAGCTGTGACGATGGCCAAACATTACGGCTTGAAGAAGTTGGCTGCTCCTTCTGCTGGAAACGCTGGCGGCGCGCTGGCGGCTTACGCGGCGGCGGCTGGCATCGAGGCCCACATTTTTATGCCGAAAGATGTGCCCCTGGCGAATCGCATGGAATGCGATTACTACGGCGCGCGCGTCACTCTGGTGGACGGCCTGATCAGCGATTGCGCCCGCATGGTTGCGGAACGCAAAGATAAAGAAGGATGGTTCGATGTCTCGACTCTTAAAGAGCCGTTCCGCGTCGAAGGCAAGAAGACGATGGGCTACGAGGTGGCTGAGCAGATGGACTGGAAGCTTCCGCAAGGCATCATCTATCCGACGGGCGGCGGCGTCGGCATGATTGGAATGTGGAAGGCCTTCGATGAGATGGAGGAGTTGGGCTGGATCGGTAACGAACGCCCTAAAATGATTACGGTGCAGGCGGCTGGCTGCGCGCCGATTGTGAAGGCCTGGGAAGCAGGGAAGAGCGTGTCTGAAATGTGGGCCGACGCTCAGACCTTTGCCGCCGGGCTGCGTGTTCCCAAAGCTTATGGCGACTACCTGATTCTCGACATCCTCAAGAAAAGCCGGGGCACGGCGGTCGCGGCGACGGACGCGGAAATCCTCGCAGCCATGCGGCACTGGGCCAGCGGGGAAGGCGTATTCGCCGCGCCCGAAGGAGCCGCATCGCTTGTTGCGTATCAGAAGCTGCGCGCCAGCGGCTTTTTCCGCGCCGAAGACACGGTTGTGCTCTTTAATACCGGGACGGCCTATAAGTATCTCGATATGATCGAGGCGCAGGAAAAGAAGGCGCGGCCAGAACCGTCCGCTGCACGCAGTATTGGTGGAATTATCGGCCCGTTCTGAAGTGGGCTTCGCGGGCACAACCTGCCCGGCCTTCGCCGGGCGGGACGGACGAATGCGTCCGTCCCTACGTATTTCTCTATGTCCTTCTTCTTCCAACCCGATTCTCTGCAACTACAGCGCGAAAGAATGGTCCGCGCGCAACTTGCAGAGCGCGGCATTTGTGATGTGCGCGTTCTTGACGTTATGAGCAGAGTTCCTCGGCATGAGTTTGTCCCGGCGGCTTTGCGGCAGGAGTCCTACGAAGATCACCCGCTGCCCATCGGCGAAGGCCAAACTATCTCGCAGCCTTACATCGTGGCCGCGATGCTCGCGCACCTCGCGCTTCAGGATACCGACCGCGTACTCGAAGTCGGAACTGGCTCCGGCTACGTTACCGCGCTGCTTTCGCTACTCTGCGCCGAAGTGTATTCCGTGGAGCGCCATGCGCAACTTGCGGCTTTGGCGGAAAGTACGCTGCATCGGTTGGGATACCGAAACGTGAAGATCAGAGTCGGCGACGGCGGCCAGGGTTGGCCAGAGTACGCTCAGTTCGATGCCATTCTTGTTTCTGCGGCCACATCCGAGATACCGCCAGCTCTGTTCGCTCAGTTGCGCGAGGGTGGGCGTATGGTGGTGCCGGTCGGCACGACCTCCATCCAGGAATTGCAGTTGATCCGCAAAATCGGAGGACAGCCCGAGATAGAGGTTCTCGAAGGTTGCCGGTTTGTGCCGTTGGTGGAAGGAACAGTGTGACGACTTGTGCGACCTATACGATGGAAAGCCGGATGTCTTTGCCCGGCCCCTTCGCGGGCATCGTTGCGGCCGGGCGGGGACGCCCGGCTCTCCACTAACATCTACTGCTTTACAATTAACCCGTGGCTTTTTTCCGAAATTTGAAGATCACGCTGGAGATGATCAAGTGGGAGCACTCGATCTTCGCGCTCCCGTTTGCGCTGTGCGGAACTATGCTGGCCGCTGGAGGTTTGCCGGCGTGGCGGCAGCTGGCTTGGATCGTTGTCGCGATGGTCTCGGCACGCTCCGCCGCTATGGCCTTCAATCGGCTGGCCGATGCCTCGATTGATGCCGCCAATCCGCGTACCGCGACTCGCGCTCTGCCGGTCGGCCAGTTGACGCCGGCGTTCGTCAGCACATTCGTTCTGGTCGCCTGCGGAATTTTTGTTCTCGCCGCTTCTCAGTTGAACCGCTTCACGCTGATGCTTTCGCCGGTGGCGCTGGCGGTGATCCTTCTTTATTCCTACTCCAAGCGATTCACGCGCTGGTCGCACCTGTTTCTCGGCTTCGCGCTCGGCATTGCCCCGGCGGCCGCCTGGATCGCGGTGCGCGGTTCGCTCGATCCGCGGATCCTGCTGCTTACCGCCGCGGTCACGTTCTGGGTCGGAGGATTCGATGTGATCTACGCCTGTCAGGATCATGACTACGACCGTTGCCATGATTTGCACTCGCTGCCGCGTTATTTCGGAATCAGGAATGCGCTTGTCATCGCCCGTTTGTTTCACATTGTGATGCTCGGGCTACTAGTTGCGCTGGTTGTTGTGTTTGGACTGGGCAAACTGGCGATGGTGGGAGTGATTGCCGTGGCTGCCCTTTTGCTCTACGAACACATGCTGGTTCGGCACGACGACTTGAGCAAGCTGAACGCGGCGTTCTTCACCATGAACGGCGTGATTTCGGTGGTATTTCTACTGTTCGTGGCTAGCGATCTCCTGCTTCGAAAATAGCTCCTCAGCTAATCTCATCGGTGAGCGTGCGACAGCAGGAATGCGCCGTCGCCGAGCTTGCGACCGCGGCAGTTCGATCACTAAAGTACTCTGCTCCCCGCTCGCAGTCCATGCTACCGTGCTCCTCTTAGGGGGCAGTCAATGGGGAAGCAGAAGGCAGTCTCGATTCTGGTCACCTTAGCCCTACTGGTGGCCGCTGGCGCGGCGTTCGTCCTGTGGCCGAAGCACTACACCGTTGGCCAGCGTCTATCGGAAACTACCGTTTTCTGGAATGACCGCGAAGCTTTTCTTTTCCTTGCGGAAACGACAACCGGCCGCGCGCAGAATGTATTTCAGGAGAAACTCGCTGGCACCAGATATGGCTATCTGGCGATTCTTCTCGGCGGCTACGCGGATTTCACCAAAGCGGAAGTGGTCGCCTATCACCTGGTCTCATCGGGGCAACTGGACCGCTTCGCGTTGCCCGAGCATACAGTTGCATTTGGGTCTTGGGGGCTGAGCGAGGGCCGGTTGCAACTGACGGCATCTCCGGCCGCGACCGGCACCGGCTTTCGTTGGGATGGTGAGAAGTTCGTCTCACTCTCTGCGCCGCCCATTGACAATGCGCAGCCAAAGTCGGCAGCCGCGCCCAACGCAGATCTGACCGAAGATGATCTTGAGAATGACGACGAGGCCGATGACTCCGGCGCGCTGCCGAAATCGGAGCGCAAGCCTTTCAAAGACGCGGGCTGGCACTACAAGTTCTTGAGCGGATATGCGGGGCGGGGCTCTGCTGCGACACTCCCGATCAATCTCGCCGGCGGAACTTTCAACCTGACTCTCGAAAGCTTCCCCCTTAAGAACACAGTGGCGCGGTTCGATTTCATGACGATCGGGACCAGAAACATCCGTCTTGCCAGCGACAAACTGGCTGGCGGCCAACAGACACTTTGGAATCAATCCGGCTGGCGAGACGTTTCTAGACAAGAATACGAAGCGTTGCAACGAGAATATGGCCGCAAGATCCGCACACCGCTGCCGTCCGTAGCATGGGTGCTTTTGCTTGCCTTCCTGCTGCTATGGCGCTTCGGCAGTTGGATCCACGTTCTGTTCACCTTCGCCACTATCAAGAGCCGGGTGCTGAAGAAGATGCCCACATCGTATTCATTCCCGCCCGCGACTCCGGCGCAATTTCCGATGCTTGATCTCGACGCGCTCGACCGCTCCACTCGTGAATTGGAGGGCATGGGTTTCACGCGACTGCTGGACTTCTCGCTGGTCTCCGATTCTGCGAGCAATCCGCCCAGCTTCTGCCGTCTGTTTGCACATGTGCGGCACCATTGTTTTGGAGAGCTCAGCCAGATCTTTCCCAAAGGCAAAACTCCGTTGCCGTTGAAGTGTTCCATTCAGAGTTGCCTGCAAAACGGGTGGACCGTGGCTTTTTCGAATCGCAGGCCAATCGCTGCAGGATCGCTTCTGCGACGGAAAAAAGCAATCGGCGTTTTTATGCCAGATATACCAATCCCGGAGCTGCTGCCAGCCTTCCTGAAGATGCGGGATCAGGTTTGCTTAGATCTCGGCATATCTCCGGTTAACGATGACACGCTGCAAGCCTATATCGACACGATGCAACGCGCGATCGGCGAAATGCGTGAGGCAGTCCAAGAAAAGAATTTCGTAAAGGGAGTTCCAGAAGTATATCTGCGCAAGTTTTCGCTGATGAAGACCAAGCCGGAGTATGTTTGGCTTGGCGACTATCCGAAGGAAGCTGAGCAGCGCAGGCAGGGCTTCAACTCCTTCGCTGTCGGCGCCCGGTGATTTTGGCTTCGACCGCGCTCCTGCGGTATCATCCTATTGATGGCTGCTTCTCACTCATTCCAGACCGACGATCCGCGCCTCGTCCCGATCAAAGATAAAGTCCTTGCAGGCGAACGCCTGAGCGAGGCTGATGCGCTGGCCCTCTATGGGACCGGCGACATCCTGGCCGTGGGTTGGCTGGCGAACTGGGTACGTGAACGGATGCATGGCGACAAGGCATACTTCAATGTCAATCGCCATATCAATCCTACGAATGTTTGCGTGGCCGCCTGTCGTTTGTGCGCGTTTGGCCGCAAGAAAGACGCTCCTGGCGCCTACACCATGGCGCTCGAAGAAGCCTTTCAAACGGCGGCGTCCGGATACACCGAAGCGGTCACGGAGTTTCACATCGTCGGTGGGCTGCATCCGGATTTGCCGTTCCAATATTTTCTTGACCTCGTTTCCGGATTGAAAGAGCGGTTTCCGCAAGTCCACATGAAGGCTTTCACCATGGTGGAAGTCGCGTACCTGGCGAAACGGGCTAAGCTTACGATCCGCGAGACGCTCGAAAAGATGAAAGAAGCGGGAGTCGATTCGCTGCCCGGTGGCGGCGCTGAAATTTTTGCCGACCGCGTTCGGCACATTATTTGCGATCACAAAATTGACGGCGATCAATGGCTCGATACCGCTCGGCTCGCCCACCAGATCGGGCTGAAATCGAACGCCACCATGCTCTACGGCCACATCGAAAACGATGAAGACCGCGTCGATCACCTGCTCAAACTGCGCGCCTTGCAGGATGAGACTGGCGGCTTCCAGACTTTCATCCCGCTCGCCTTCCATCCCGCGAACACGCCGTTGCAGCATCTCTTTACGACCACGGGCATGCTCGATATCAAGCAGATTGCGGTCAGCCGCCTGGTGCTAGACAACTTCCCGCACGTGAAGTCTTACTGGCAGATGATGACGCCGAAGATTGCGCAGATATCCCTGCGCTTTGGGGCCGACGACATTGACGGCACTGTGGTGGAGGAAAAGATTTACCACGATGCGGGAGCGACCACGCCCCAAGGGCTGCGACGGCATGACCTGGTGCGCCTGATTGAGGAAGCCGGGCGCGAACCGATCGAGCGCGACACGCTCTACCGGCCGGTTACTCGGACTGAAACCTCCTTTACCGTCTCTGTGTAAGTCAGTTTGCTCGGTGTTACTTGTTCGCCTAGTAAGAGATAGAGTTCCCCGGTTGCCCCCAAAAAATAGTGATTCGCTTAGGCGGCATTGTGCGGTACCATTCGTTGCTCGTGCCGTTTCTCGGGGGAGGGCGGTTATGCGATTTCTCAGGGCTTTTGCGCTGGGATGCCTCATTCTGTGGTCAGGCCAGAGCTTCGCCGGCGATCCGCAGTGGGTGGAAGTACGGTCGCCTAACTTTTCGGTGATCACCGACGCGGGCGACAAACGCGGCCGGGATGTCGCTCTCCATTTCGAGCAGATGCGTTCCGTCTTCGGAACCCTGATGACCAAGGCGAACGTGAATCTGTCGGTCCCGCTGCAAATCGTGGCCTTCCGAAACTCCAAGGAGATGCGGCAGGTGGCGCCGGTTTTCAATGGAAAGGCTACCGAACTCGCTGGCCTGTTCCAGGGTGGCGAGGATCGTACGTTCATCATGCTCGACATGTCCGTCGACAATCCCTGGTCCGTGGTCTTCCACGAATATGCACACCAGCTAATGAACGGGAACCTGTCGACGCGCACCGATCCCTGGTTCGAAGAAGGATTCGCCGAGTACTTTGCGAGTATCGAAGTCGATAGTAAGGAAGCCCGTGTCGGCAAGATTCCGGAGGGAACCTATCGCATTCTGCAACAAGACGGGATGATGAAAGTCGCCGAACTGTTTCGCGTGCAGCAGTATTCGAAGACTTATAACGAGAGCGGCGATCATCGCAATGTATTTTATGCGGAGTCCAGCCTCTTAATGCATTATCTTTACGACAATCAGCTTATGCTTAAACTGGCAGATTACTTTAATGCCAGGATGAACCAGAAGAAAACGGTTGAGCAGGCAATTCAGCAAGCTTTTGGTATGACGCCGGAGCAATTCGATAAGATTCTGCGTAATTATTTGAGCAGCGGGCGATTCAAATACTATCCCATCCCCACTCCTTCCGGAATTGTCGCCAAGGAGTTTACCGAGACGCCGGTAAGTTTAGCGGATGCCCACTCCGTTCTGGCCGATATCGACGCCCATTCTCTTGACCATCATGACCGGGCGCTTGGCGAGTTTGAGGAAGTGCTCAAGACGGATCCCAATAATGCTTCAGCGCTGCGCGGGACTGGGTATGCCTATCTGCAGCGGCAGGACTTGGAGCACGCCGGGGAATATTTTCGGCGCGCTGCCGAGCGCGAGAGCAAAGACCCTCGCGTACATTATTACAATGCCATGCTGATGAGTCGCGCCGGAGGTCTCATGAATGGCGCCCAGGCCGAGGAAATGAAAAAGGAGCTGGCCACCGCCATCGCGCTCGATCCGAAGCTGGCGGACGCGTACTCATTGCTGGCCTTTGCGCAGGCGGCCTCCGGCGAGCCCGAAAAAGGTCTGGCGAGCATGAAGAAAGCCGTGGAGTTATCCCCAAGGAATGAAACGTATCAAGTTAATCTGGCGAATATCTATATCGCGAACCGCAAGGTGGACGAGGCGATCGCGCTGTTGCGCGTTCTCGCCAGTAGCGGCAATCCTCAGGTGGCAAACCGCGCAGATGCAGCATTGGCCCAGGCTGAGAACTTCAAGGAGCGGTCAAAGTCATTCCAGCCGCGAATCGAAAACCGGATGACGAATGTGGATGCGGAGCGCGATTCTGCAAGCATTCCCGAGGGAAGAATCGAGGCCCAAATCGGGGTGGATGCCCCCCCACCGCCAGTCCATTTCATCAAGGGCAAGCTCGGGGCTGTGGATTGCTCCTCCGCACCGGAGGCCTTGTTGAGCGTGGTGTCGGGAGGCCGATCTTTCAAATTGCACATTGGCGACACCAAACATCTGGTTCTGCTAGGGGCGGACAAATTCTCCTGCGACTGGAAGAACAAAAACGTGGCGCTCAATTATCGCGAGCATGATAATCATGGTGAGGGCGATGGTGACGGCGATATTGTGTCGCTCGAGCTGCAATAACGGCGCCGCCGCTAAGGCGGAACTTCCTGAACTCGCGGGCATCTAAGGGATCATGACAAAAGAGCAAACAGCAGTTTTCGGCGGCGGATGCTTCTGGTGTATTGAGGCTGTTTTTCAACGTCTAACCGGCGTAACTCACGTCGAGTCGGGCTACATGGGCGGACGCGCCGACCAGGCGACGTATCGCCAGGTGTGCAACGGGGACACCGGGCATGTGGAAGTCGTGCGCATCACCTTCGATCCCGACCAAATCAGCTATCGCGATCTGCTGGACGTATTCTTCGCGGTGCACGATCCGACCACGCTAAATCAGCAGGGAAATGATGCTGGCGAGCAGTATCGTTCGGTCATCTTCTACACAGATGAAGAGCAGCATCGGATAGCGGAGGATGTGATTGCGGAGATGACAGCGGCGAAAGTATTTCCTGAACCGATCGTGACCGCAGTTGAGCCGGCCGAGGAATTCCACGCGGCCGAAGGCTACCATCAGAACTACTACAACGAAAATTCGCGGCAGCCTTATTGCATGTTCGTGATCTCGCCGAAGCTGGCGAAATTGGAAAAGAAGTTTGCGGAAAAATTGAGAGCGTAAACCAATCTACGCGGCAGGGTCCTGACCGGCCGCAGCGGGTTCGGGCCGTTCGTCGAACAGAAGCCGTCGCAAGGTGCGGAGGTCGTTCAGCAGACGGCTGCTGCTCTGCAACTGCTGCTCCAGCTTGTCTAATTTGAATTGCACTAGTCGCAGAGCCTCCACTCGGCGTTGCGGCTGTGCCTTGGTGTCCGCAGCGAGGTCGGCTGCGATCTCGCTCTTGGCTTCGGCGATGGCCTCGACCAGGAGGCGCACGTAATCATGGGCATTCTCGACAGTGTCAAACGGAGTTTGCAGGGGATTTTTCAAGGGCGAGGTCCTTGGCAGGCTGAAGAAATGGCGGAGAGGGTGGGATTCTCTGTCGGCCTTCCAGCGCAAGTCATGGTGATTCCTACAGTTAGCGATTCTAGCTAGTGTTTATGCGGGTTGCAAGCACATTCGGAACTTAGGCTGCTGTTTCCACAGCTTCCGTAATTGCCCCTGATTCTCACGAAAACCGCATCACCTGTATCACCTGAACGGGGCCACGCCGTACCGTCAAACGCGGCCCTCTAGCCTTTACCCTCGACAGTTGCTCGCGCCGCCGATGGTACCACGCGGTCGAGAATCTTAGCGACACCGTTAGGTGGCCACTTCACCGCCTTGCACGGCTTCAGTCCTTCGACGCACAACCGCCTTGCAATCGCGCAGCACATCTGTGTACCACCGAGGTACTGTGTGCAATTGTGTATGACCTATATTGACCAGCCGAGAAAGATTCCCGAGCCATATGATTTAGCCTCTTTCTCTATGGGGAGAACGGCACGCACGTGAATTGATCGTGCCGAGGAGACAGATGGCGAAACAAACACTCGGTTTCAGTTCTACAGTTTTCCGCAAAAAATTCCGTGGTGGAATGAGTGGGCGGAGCTACCGAGACAACGAGATCGTTTTTTCGCAAGGGGACAGAGCTGATGCGGTGTTCTACATCCAGAGCGGCACGGTGAAGCTCACGATGGCCGCTACGCGTCGCAAAAAAGCGATAATCGCCGTCCTGCTGCGGGGTAGCTTTTTTGGCGAAGGCTGTCTGGGAGGGCAATCTCTTCGGATGTACACGGCGAGATCAATTGGCACCTCCAATATCACTCGCTTGCAGAAGGAGAGCACGCTTCGCGCGCTCAAGCGCGACCCGCAGTTTGCAGCGTTGCTCAATACATATCTGCTTTCCCGCGTTATTCGAGTCGAGGAAGACCTAGCAGATCAATTCTTCAATTTCAGCGAAAAGCGGCTGGCACGGGTTCTGTTGTTGTTTGGGCAAATAAGCAAGGAATCAAAGCCGGAGAACCCGCTGAAGGTAAGCCAAGCAACCCTCGCGGAGATGGTTGGTACCACCCGCGCAAGGGTAAGTAAATTTATGAATGCGTTCAAGAGGAAAGGCTTCGTCCAATACAACGGCGGTTTGCAAATAAATAGCGCACTTATCAGTGCCTTTCTGCAAAATCGGCCCATGTCCGTTGTCACGAAACCGTAGATCGAACGCCCTAAGCGAAAATCTGATAACCATTTCGGGGCAAAGGACAAAATTGATGACAGTAAAAAGTGTGGCGGTCATATTGGAGCGGGAAGTCGCTTCTACGATCAAGGAATGGCTGAAGCAGGTGAAACTGCTTCCAGACCTGACCAGCGTTCCACTCAGTGATTCAGACCGCACGGGCCATCTGCCTAAGCTGTTCGCGGACTTGCTTTGCCGCCTTCGACTTGCTCGGGATACCGAGCCGCCCGTTTCCATCAGTGCATCCGCTCACGGCAGACTGCGGTTCGCGCAGGGCTACTCTGCCTCCATGCTAGTTGAGGAGTCGCGAATATTTCAGGTTGCAACCTTCGGCACATTACATCTTCATCAGAGCGAACTGGATCAGAATGAGGTGCTGTTAGACGTGATAATTATTGCGGACGAGGCGGATCGGCAACTCACCGAGACCGTGCGTAGCTTTATGACGGCTCTGGCAGCGGCGGCGTGAACATGACAATATGACAAATGGAGTGCTCGGTGCAATATTGGTTGTGCCCTGTCCGATTTGCGGTGCAGGCAGGAACACGCCTTGTAAACCTATCGGCGGCCAGCGGCGCACACGGGCGCACCGAGAACGGCGGTGGGCAGCGTCCGACAAACTCCTATGCGACGAAGCGAAACGGGTCAGATCATCCCCAAGGCGCACAGCCTGCCCGTTACGAAGTGAACCCCCGCGGTGAATCAGCGAGGCTTTTGCGGTTTGTGGCTCGACGTGCGCAGGAGCTTACCACGCGCCGCCTCGGCGTAATAATTGGCTGCGCCTGCGCCTGTACCCTGTCGCGAACCGACTCGGCATTACATTTCATCCTACGTTTCAGGTCCTCCGGAGGAGCTTCTCCACCCCTGGCAAGAAAGAAGCACATCCGACCGAGATGCAGGCGCAACTCGGAGACAGCGACCTTCGAACCACTCTGGACATCTATCCCCAGATTACTAACGGCATTCTAGGCTTGGGTGAGGAGGTTGAGCCGGGCACAGTTCAATGAGATGGGCGGAGAAACTCGAAGCCAACCGCTCCCTGATAAAATGAAAAACAAACGAGTGGGCGCGGAGAGATGGCCGAGTGGCTGAAGGCGCGCGCCTCGAAAGCGTGTATACCTTTACGGGTATCGGGGGTTCGAATCCCTCTCTCTCCGCCAGTACTTAAGCCGGGCTGATGTCGAAGGCATATGGAACCGCGCCGGTGATCCGAAACCCAATTGCGTAAGCAGGGAAGAGCTGTTCCATCCGAGCCGTCTGGCTGCTTCTTTGGGTTTGGGCCCAGCCCTTTGCCGGGCCAAGTTTTATCGCGAACAGCCGCGGTTATCGGCGACCTGAAGCGTGGTCCCGTATCCATCCTTTACTGACCCCAAGCCATTCGGCCACATCACTGACGTCGAGCAAGCGCTTGGGTTTGGCGTCAGGATGCACGCCTTCCATCCACCCTGTGCCTACATCCTGCTCCATGAAACAACCCTCGATTCTCTTAATCCTCGCCATCGATGCGTCGGGCCCAGCGATGCTCCAGTACCTGTTACCCTGCGATCACGAGTTCCTTTTCCGAAGGGATTTTCGCAATCTGTTCCTGGTTAAGATTCACGTGGGCAGCCACAGCTTCCGGGGGCAGATGCCTGAGCCAGTTATTCAACGAAACGTCGACAAACTGATCGGCCTTGAACATTTCCAGAAATATGCAATCGGTGTTGCCGGTGTTTTCGATGGCATGGGTCGCAACCCTGGGAACAAAGCCTACATCGTTGGCATTGAAGTCCATGGTGCGAGCTCTACCTTCATTCATGACTATGGTCATGCGTCCTTTGCCTGCCAGCCAGAACTGCCACTCGCTGGCATTGGGATGCCAGTGTAATTCGCGCAAGGCGCCGGGCTTGAGAGTAACAAGCGCCGCGGCGACATTCTTGTTAACCGGGAAATTACGGGAGTCCACAATACGAACTTCGCCTCCCGGCGTTTTCCGCGTGGGGTTCATGGCCTCCATCTTGAACGTGTACTTGATAGGGGATTCCACGCGCTGTCCTCCAATCGCCGCCTTGTCTTGCGCGAGAGATAGGGGCAGGTTCGCCGGGAAAATGTAAAGCTGCTCTTTTCTAACCAGTTTCGCGATAACTTCCTTATCGAGGCCAAAATTTTTTGCCAAGATGTTCCGCGGCGTGTGCGCAACCGTCTCCGAGAGAAGGAAGGTGCCGTCCTCCGAGAAGTCACCTTCATCGAACACCAGCAGGAACTCGCAACCATTCGGACGAAGTCCCTGAATGGAGTGGGGAAAACCGGCCGGAAACAGCCACAGATCGCCCTTGCTCACGTCATCGATAAACATCGTGCCGTCCGGATTCATGACCGTGACGCGGGCGCTGCCGTTGAGCATGATTGCCCATTCATCTGCGGTGTGCCAGTGTAATTCGCGAAAGCTACCGGCAGTCAGCCGCATGTTCACGCCGGCGAGGTCCTTTGAGGTCGGGAGCACCGTCGAGTTCACCTCGTGCGTCCAGCCACCCTCTTGCACCCGTTTGTGCACCAAATCGAAGGAGTACCAGACCGGACCAATATCGCCATGATCGGTTGGAGGAGGCATGTTTGAACTTGGGTTCTCGGCCAGCAACGCATTGTTTTCCTGTCCCGGATCGCTTGCCGAAAGATCCAGGTCTGCTTTGCGCGTATCTTGCGTTTCCTGCGCGTGCGCAGTGATTCCAGCCAACGCTGCTGTCGCCAGCGCGGTGGAGCCGACGCCCAAAAAACTCCTTCTAGACAGATCTGCCACGGACTTTGTTTCGCTCTGATCACTCACTGACTGCCTCCTTGGATGCGTGTCTAAAATCGCATTTCGTGTATTCCGCTTGACGAGTCGCAATCGTCAATCACGGTTCAACTTTTTGATCTTGTGCATTTCCAGTTCCACGGCGGTCACGCACAGAATCCGTTCTGTTTGCACTGGCTTTCTTACACCAGTTGCCGATTTACGAAAAAGACCATCTGCCTTGGTGATCACTGGCTGACAGCTGCTGTCCAAATACCGTCGCGCGCGACCTCTCAGGAGGCGCCGACGCGACTAAACCGTGATGTATGTGTAATGGCCTTGAGCTTGGAGAAGTGCAATGGCCGCGACCATGGACGCTACTACCAGGACTCCGGGCATGGTGTGCGCCAGCATGTCCTTCACGATGTCCTCGGGTGATTGCGCCAGCTTATTGCGGGAGATGAGGACCCGCACCTGTTCTTCTAAGGCAGTATGGCAACTCATAAACTGCGCGCCCCTCGATTGCAGGGCTTGCATGCTCGTATCCTGATAGATGGAATCGAGATCATCAGGATCTTTGACGGCAGACTCTCGCTTCAGGCCACTTTTGCTCTTGTAGAAGAGGTTCTTCACCGCAGGCGCCCCAGTCGCCGGGTCGGTCACGTTCAGCCACTCGCCGATCTTGTACTTCTCCCAGACGTAGTCGTCGTAATTCAGCAGGTTGGCGGGCCCGTGCAGCCCTGCCGCAATCTTGATTTGTCCTTCCGGAATGCCGAAACCGAACCGCAGGGCATTGAAAGAATTCTTGATGTCGCTCAGGAACTTCCCGTCGCCAATCTGCACGATGTCAAAGAGCTGCTTGATTCGGGCGGGATCGTTCGCCAGTTTCTGGAACTCAGCAAGTTTCCACTCTGAAGTTGTCCATACGAGCTGGCCCTCCGCTTCGTGGGACGCGCCGCTGAACAAGCCGATTGTCGCTAAGCCGACTGCGGTGCGAGATATTAACGATCTACGAGTTATGTTAGTCATATGTGTCCTTGACGAATCGCAATCGCGAATCACGGTTCGATCTTGTGCATTTCCAGTTCCACGGCGGTCACGCACAGAATTCGTTGTCTTTGCACTGGTCGCTGGCCGCGTCCACCTGTTGCGGCGTCGTCCTTACTTCTTGAAATTCGAACTAATCGATTGGCGCAGGACGATACGCGATGAATCATCCAAGTCGGTGACGATCAAGAATCTGTGCGAAGGCACACCCGTAGCGGCTCTGGCACCGTCAGCGAGAGTCTTTAGCGGACCAATAGCTTGAACGATTCCTGCTCCGTCGGGATTCGTCTTCAAGACCGCGAGGGGTTCGAGTTTCCCGAAAGGGGCATGGTCGGATTCTGCCAGGTACACCCGGTATTGCGACTTAGGCGTCAGACCCTCCGCCGCAATCTGAACGAGGTCCAACAGACCGAGCGAGTTTACGGCCGCCGATGCCTGTGCGCCGGGCAATGCGGTTCCTCCCGCCTCCAGGTGCAAGCGCGCAGTATTACCAGCCTCGCCGAGCGGCGCGAGATTGTCGGCGCCAGATCCGTCTGGAACTGCGCCCGGCACATACACCAGAGCTTGTGTCGTTTGTCCAATTGGAATGTTAGCGATCACCTGGTTGCTCAATGTGTCGATCGCGGCGGCCATCTCACCGTTCTCCAGAGCGACATAGACTCTCGAACCATCGCCCGACGGCCAAATACCATGTGGGAGGTTGCCTACCGGTATAGTGGCAACCAACTCCGGCGTCGCACGCCTGCGAAATACTTTCACCTGGTTTGGTCCGCCGATGGTGATATAAGCAAACTTGCCATTGCGATTGTTTGCGAAGTTCACGTGATTGGTGATCGGTCCGGTATCGAGTACTACCTTCTGCTCAAACGGCGGCTTGGCGTTGAACACCTGCACTTTGCCAACGTCCTTCAGGGTGATCCATACTTCATCATTTTCCGGACTCACGGCGATGTTGGGGCAGAAGGGACTGGCCTGCGGCAAGCGCTTCAAAATTTGATGTGACGCCACATCAATGACCGCAAGTTCCGGCGTGAAGCTGGAACAGACAAAGGCATACCGCCCGTCTGGGCCAAACGCAGTCATGCCTGGACCATTGGCTATTTCAATGCGACGGGTTTCCTTCATTTGTATTGGGTCGATGACCGAGACATAGTCTTCGCCGCGCACGGTCACCCATAATTCGCTTCCGTCCGGCGTGAAAAATGCTTCGTGCGGCGACCGTCCCACGTACACTGTTCCCTTCACCCGGTTCGTTGCCGTGTCTATCAGCGTTATCGAATTCGAGCCGACGGATACGACGGCGACTGTCTTTGAATCGGGAGAGTAACCGAGACCATGCACCAGGAGCTGGCCTTTGTAGAGCGGACTAAGAGAGCCGGGTGCCGGATCGCCAAGCCTGATCACGCCGACCAGCTTGTTCGTGGAAGGGTCAATGACAGAAACCGTGTTTGAAGTCTGGTCGGCGGCGTAAACCCGATCGTGGCTGGAGATCGGAACGTCCGCCCGGCCCCATGGCGCTTGTTGCGCGAACGCGCCGGATAGTAGACAGAAGAGTGGTAACCAACGACGTATTTTCATGTTAGTGGTCCTTGCTCGCCTGAAAAGCGAGCTGCTCATTTATTTTTGAGGGTTGTGCTGTTTGAGCCAAAGTTGCATCAACTCAATTTCCGATTGCTGGTCGGCAATAATCTCTTGCGCCAGTCTGCG
>Ga0210400_10000852_pt1 | contig 32026 bp, 35 predicted proteins | sample IncBWH26MmetaG_FD_155456 | JGI IMG/M metagenome (GOLD analysis project Ga0210400, IMG submission 155456) | Forest soil microbial communities from Barre Woods Harvard Forest LTER site, Petersham, Massachusetts, United States - Inc-BW-H-26-M | ecosystem: Environmental > Terrestrial > Soil >... | reverse complement strand
AAACATGCCGTTCACTTACTGGCGATGCGGGGACGATGACGGTCACTTCATCGCCTTTTTCGAGTTCTTGAAAGAAAAGAGTTTCATCCACCGACTGTCGCCTGAACAGATCAACGAGTTGCGGCAGAACGTTCAGTTTGTGAATTGCTCCAGTTGTGGCGCGTCCATCAACCTGGAATCCGACTCTGCTTGTCCCTACTGCCACGCGCCCATCTCCATGCTTGATATGAAGCAGCCCCAACGGATGCTGGACCAGCTCAAACAAGCTGCCGAGCCGAAGCCGCTCGATCCCGCGCTCCCCATGAAACTCGCTTCGGCAAAGTTGCAATTGGAAACCTCCTTGGCCGATCACGATCGCGGCCCCGAATGGTGGTCCGATGTTGGCTCGTCCGGCCTAGTGTGGGCCGGCCTGAACCTCGTCGCCCGCTGGCTCAGCGACAAGCTGGTCGATTGATCCCCGTGCGTCCCCTAATTAGGGGAATCGAGATGTGCATCCTAGAAGGCGGCAGCTTCTGTAATGACCCAGTTTCAAAAATGAGTCATTATCTGGCATTTGGGTGCTGTCCTAATTTGGTCGGTTACTTACCTGGGAGGATCCTATGACGTTGCAAGTCGGCCTTGTAGCTCGCAATGGCTTTGTTCTGGCCAGTGATCGAAAGGCGGTGCGCAATTTTCGTACGCTTCCCGAGGCAGGTTCGAGCCCTCGCCTAACTACCTCCGCCAAAATCATAAAGATATTGGCTTCTGAAAACGAAAGATTGGTCTGCGCCTTCTCTGGTACAGATTACTCTGCGACAGTGGCCCAGCGCATGGTGAATTCCTGCCCTGCACAGTTCGATAATGAATCGCAAATAAGAAAGTTTTTGACGGAGACGAGCCGAGGTATCGAGCGCGGCAGTCTCGGGAACGAGTTGGTGATAGCGGCCGTCCCTAATGCGCAAGGAATGGGAACTCTTTGGGGCGTCACTCTAGGACAGGAGCCGCTCATTCAGGCTCATCGCAGCAAGGTCATTGGGGGAGAAGAGACCAATCCGGCTGTATACCTAATCGAGAGCTATTACCAAGAGTCGCTTTCCGTGGATGAATTGATACGGCTGGCTGCGCATTTTATTTGCGAAGGGCATAGATTGAGCCCTTGCTCCGTGGATGGCTTGGATATATTTGTGTGGGAGCACGGGGGCAGGAACTGCTTCCTCGGCGAGGGGGAGAAGCAGGCTCTCGTGGCTCTTTCTGCGTCAATCCGTCTGCAATATAAAAGAATGATCTTTCAATTAGAAGGGGATACAAAATGAAATCTATAAAATCATTCTGGAAGATTTTCCTAGCTACGGCAATCGGCTTTCTTGCCGGAGCGATAGTCTTTCATACACCCGTATCGAAAGCACAGAACGCGCCCGGCATGGTCCGTATGTATGCAGTAGACTCATCCTGGGAGACGACCAGCAAGGCGGTTCGAGGAAATGTAGTTGGATTCTCATGCGCAAAGACAGAAAAGTACGTTGAGTGCTATTTGGTCACGCAGTAGCAGCAATTGACGCCCAAGAGAGTTACACGATTCCAGGGCCAGGAGGTCAAACGAGGACACTACGAGCCTTTGGGCCCGTTTGACAAAGCTATCAGCCTCGTTTAACGTTAGAGGTTTGAGCGACATGCACAAGGAGCAATAGATGGCGCAGGGACAGGCTACCAAAGTTAAGAAGAAGAAAAAGTCGGTTTTGAAGCGTGCGGCGCAATCTCTTCAGCGCGCCGAGGTCAACCGCGCCAACCGCACGCGCGTACGCACCATGATGCGGCGTCTGCGCACGGCCATCACCGCCGGCGATGCCACCGCCGCGGGCAATCTTCTCCAACCCACGATGTCGGCAATCGATCAGGCCATTGCCAAGAACGTGCTGCACGAGAACACCGCCAACCGCTACAAATCGCGCCTCACGCTGGCCTACAACGGCGTCAAAGCCAAAGCGGCGAAGTAACTGAAGCATCCCGCGCCGCGGCGGGCGCCCGTTCTTTTTTCTTCCGCGGAGGCTCCGCCCCATGAACTATTACACACTCTTTTACGAGGTTGTCGATGACTTCGTGGCCCGTCGCGCGCCCTTCCGCCAGGAGCATCTGCGCCTTGCCAACGAGGCTCGTGAGCGTGGCGAAGTCGTCTTTGCCGGCGCGCTTGCGGAGCCTGCCGACGGCGCCTTGATCGTCTTTCACGCGGATGACAAATCCAAAGCCGAATCCTTCGCCCGCAACGACCCGTACGTACAAAATGGACTCGTAAAAAAATGGGAAGTTCGCACCTGGAACGTCGTCGTTGGCAACCAACCTCTGCCTTTTTCGTCAACACCCGCAGCGGGAACCATCCTGCGCCGCTGGTCCGCTCGCGCCACCGCGGCTCAGTTGCCTCAATATCTTGAATACTTTGCAAGGAATGTTTTGCCGGAACTCCATCGTGTCCCCGGCTACCTCGGAGGCACCGTCACCCATCGTCGACTCGAAAGCGAAGTCGAAATCGTCGTCGAAACTAGCTGGCGATCCCTCGAACCCATCCTCAACTTCGCCGGCTCCGACATCGAAGCCGCAGTCGTCGGCCCCGAAGCCGTCTCCTTGCTCAAGAATTTCGACCGTCGCGTCACCCATTCCGAAATCGCCATCACGGATCGCCGCTAGCTCTCCCGCGCGATCCAGCGAGTTCCATTAGTACTCCCCTGTTTCCTCCGTCACGCGCTATTCACCTGAAGAAAACAATGGTGTAATCCCCGCACTCCACTCTCTTTGCTCCGGACTCGCCTGCAGTCCAAACAAGGAGAGGTGATTGCATGACATTGAAGCAAATCGTTTCAAGCTGTTTCCACGGTCTGCGCGTCGCTTTCGTCGCCGTGACCGTGTTTCAATTCAGCCTTGGTGGCCCGCTGGCCGGCTCGCTACAGGCGGACGAAAAGTCCCACACCACCAGCCCCATCAAACACGTCATCGTCCTCATAGGTGAAAACCGCACCTTCGACCACCTCTTCGCGACCTACGTACCGAAGAGCGAAGATTCCGTACGAAACCTTCTATCCGAAGGAATCATCAAAGCGGACGGCTCGCCGGGCAAGCATTTCTCCAAGGCCGCGCAGTTCCAGGCTGTCGCCCCCTTCAAAACTAAGTTCTACATCAGCTTGAGCGACGACGAGAAGGCTCCGTACGAAACGCTGCCGCAGCCGACGCTGAATTTTTCACCCAGCCCAGCCACGGGAGAGCCACCTCCATTTCCGGCGGGCAGGCCGACCTCTTTGTTGGCCGCGATCGAGCCGTCATTGGAAGCCGGCGATCTCAACCTGCTGACCACCGGGGCGTCTGGCGCGCCACAGAGTGCCGAGCTCCCGGATTTCGATTCGCGCATCGACAATTTCGATAATTTGCCGAACGGGCCGTTCCCGCTGAAGGGCGCGAACCTTCCTTACGATTCCTACACCGGCGACACCACGCACCGGCTGTTCGAAATGTGGCAACAATCCGATTGCAGTATTAAGAACGCCACCAAGCACAATCCTTCGGGCTGCCTGAACGACCTGTATCCCTTCGTCATCACGTCTTATACCAGCGAGATTGATCCTTTCAGCTTCCCCGTTGCCAACCAGGTCGACGACAACGGCGGCGGCAATTCGATGGCTTTCTACAACATGCAGGCAGGGGACGTTCCGGTCCTCAAGAGCCTCGCCGACCAATACTCCATGAGCGACAACTTCCATCAGTCATTCATGGGTGGCACGGGCGCCAATCACGTGATGCTCGGCTCCGGCGATGCGATTTTCTGGTCCAACGGCAACGGCACTCCCACGATGCCGCCAGCGCGTATAGCCAATCCCGATCCGCTGCCAGGCTCAAACAACCAGTACACGGTGGACATCAATTTCGACGGCAACTTCACCGCGTGCGGCGATGCCACGCAGCCCGGCATTGCGCCGATCCTCGATTACCTGGCATCGCTCCCGTACCATCCGGATTCTAAGTGCCAGCCGGGACGCTTCTATATGATTAACAACGACTCGCCAGGCTTCTTGCCCGACGGCACCGTGGACACCAAAGGAATCACCAAGGGCGGCTCCATTCCCCCGAGCAATGTCCGCACGATCGGCGAAGCGCTGAATGAAAAGGGCATCTCCTGGGCTTACTACGGCGGAGCTTATAGTGCCGCTGTCGCCCTCCAGCACAATCCGACCAGCACCGACCCGGCTGTGCAAATTGGCGCAGCCTACTGCAACATTTGCAACTTCGAGTCCTACACGAATGCGATTATGGGCGACCCAGCGCAGCGTGCCGCTCATATCAAAGATGCCACGGACTTCTTCGCTGCGGTTGACGACGGCACTTTGCCGGCGGTCGCCTTCGTAAAACCGGACGGGCTGCTCGACGGCCACCCGGCTTCATCCAAAGAGGATCTCTTTGAGGGCATGGTCAAGAAAGTTGTAGACCACCTCACCGCCAACAAAGAGCTTTTTGCATCCACCGTTCTTTTCATCACCATGGATGAGGGCGGCGGCTATTACGACTCCGGCTATATTCAGCCGCTCGACTTCTTCGGCGACGGCCCGCGCATTCCGCTGATCGCCGTTTCGCCCTTCGCCCGCGGCGGCCACATCAGCCACACCTACTCCGACCACGTCTCGATCCTGAAGTTCATCGAGCGCAACTGGCGCTTGAAACCGCTAACAACTCGCAGCCGCGATAATTTCCCGAATCCCAGAGTCGAGGAAGACAATCCCTACGTGCCGCTCAACAGCCCGGCGCTAGGCGATCTCTTCGACCTCTTCAACTTCGACAACCAAGATGGCAACAGTCAAGGCGGCAACAGCCAGGGCAGCAACGACTGAGGATCGCATCACCTCAATAACAAAAAAGGGGCGGCCATTGGCCGCCCCTTTTCCAATTCTCTTGAATTTTCTTCTCTGTGAACTCTGTGCTCGGCGTGCTCTCTGTGAACTCTGTGTTAAATCTTTTTTCTTCTCTTCTTACCCGCGCGCGGCCTTCGCATCCCCTCCAGTCAATTGTGCCACTAAAAATTCCATCACCGTGCGCGGCTCCGCACCGCTCCCCTTCAGCCGGTCGTCCGCGTTGCGAAGCACCTGCAATCCCGCTAGCAAGCGTGGCTTTGAGATCTTGCGCGCATTTTGCAGCGCCAATTCCGCTTGCTCCGGCCGCATCCCCAGCGCGCGTGCCGCCTGCCAGCCGTTCGTGGCGCCCTGCACTTCGCTCGCTTCAATCAGCTTGCGATACATCCAGGCCATGGCTCCCAGCAATGAAAGCGGCTCTTCTCCATCCCGCAGCAAGCGATCCAGGAAATCCAGCGCCTTCTTCCCCTGCCGCGATGCCAGCAAATCCGCCAATTCCCAAACCGTCGTCGTCTTCTCGGAAATCACCAGCGCGCTCACGTCCGCGCGCTCGATTATTTTTTTCTCTGCTGCGAACGTCGCCAGCTTGTCGATCTCCGTCTTCAGCCGCATCAAATCCGCGGCCACGAACTCCACCAAATCTTCCGCGGCGCCTTTTTCAAACTCGACTCCTTCTTCCTTGGCAATCACCCGCGCGAAAGCCACCGCCGCCGCTTGCCGTTCCGACGCGTTTTCGCCAAGCCCGCATCCCACCACCAGCGTCTTTTCCGCCACCAGTTTCCCCAATTTCATGCGCTGGTCCAGCCCCGTCGCTTCCATCACCAGCAGCGTGAAAGGCGCGGGATTTTCCAGGTACGCATCGAGCTGCGCCACGGCCTCATCCCGGTTTTTTTCCCCGAGCTCCTCGATGGCCTCCACGTCCTCGAGGAAAACCACTTGTTGCGGCGAAAGCATCGCCATGGTTTGCGCCTGGTCCAGCGCCGCCGCCGTCTCCCCGCGCTCCGCCGAATAGCGCGACACCGCCCACGTCCGCGCCGCCTCTGGCACAAATCTCGCAATCAATTGTTCCCGGCAGGTGTCGCGGAGATAGACTTCTTCGCCCAGCAAAAGAATCGCCGGGATGGGCTTTCCCTTCTCCAGCCGCGCCAGCAGCTCCTGCGACGAAATTCGCGCCATCAATAGTTCTCCACCACCGCCGCCACCAGCCGCGCCGCAAAGTCCTGCGCCATGCGGTCCAGCGCGGGGTCCTGTTCTCCAAAAAAATTCTTGATGCTGTCTGGATCGTTCACATCCGTCGAAATCTCGTACTGGTTGCGGAACAGGAAATTGCTGGTGTGATAAAGAATTTTTCCGGTTTCCCGCTCCTCAAACGTGATTTCGCACTTCAACGTTATCAGCATGGTCGTCGCGCGCCCCGTCTTCGTGTCAAACAACAGCGGCACCGCTTCCAGACTCAATACCTTGCCGCGCAGTACCGCATCCCCGTTCGCGGGGTCGGGCACCACGCGGTAGGAAGTCTTGGCCAGAAATTCATGCACCGTGGCGGTAGTCAATCTCTGCTCAATGCGGTAACTGGTTGTCTTGTTTTCCAGCGCCGGTATGGCAATGACATGGATGCTCTTCGGCAGCGAGTCGCTCCGGCCTGCTACGTGATACCCGCAGCCGGCGCTCCACACCGCCGCACTCATCAACGCAAAAACAATCCGCCGCTTCATCGCGCCAATTTCTCCGCCAGCTTCACGGCATTCCACGCCGGCAACCGGATATTATCTGCCGCTCCCCAAAAGAACCACCGCTTGGCAGTACTCGCATCGCCTTCCGGGTACGCCAACTGAATCACATTTTCACCAGCGGCGGTCACGTTGCTCGGCCCGCGGTCCTCCTTCGGCTGCACCGCGAAACCGGCGTGCGCGCATGCTTCAGCAACCTGCTTGGGCTCCAGCCCTTGATTGAGCTCCGCCGTCCCGGAAAAAGTTGTCCCGTAAAAAACAGGGGTGTGGAGGACTTGCACCGTCGGAATCACTGCATCGGCCGGCAGCGTCAGTTGCACCTCCTCAAATACTCTCTTGCGAATCTTGCGAAGATCGTAGCGGCTCTGTGTTCCGTACTGCGCGGCCATGTTGAAGGCTACTTGAACGTCGAAAACCGGCTGTCCCACGCTGCGCGAAGACAGCAGTTGAGCGGTTTGTGCCTCGAGTTCTTCGATGCCAGCACGCCCCGCTTCGGATACAGAATGAAAGACCACTAGGCAAAGCCAATTCAGTCCAAGAGGCTTGAGAGCGTAGGAAAGCATCGCTGCTGCTATCGCCGGGGCTGAGGGAATCTGATACAGACCAGCGTCAAGTTCGAGCGCGGACCCGCGTAAGCCGTCGAGGTGTTCGAACCACGGTTCCGTGCCGGCCTCGTCGAGAGAAGCTCCGCTCAAATCTACAATTTGTGCTTTGCTTTTCCGCGCGCCGGCAAGATTGGCTCGCGCAAACTCTGCGGAACCAGTGAAGAAAATCAACCCCGCGCGGTCGAAGCTGCCTTCCTCCACCGGCTGAATCACCGCCGGCTCTCCGCCGGCTTCCGTCAAAGTCCCAGCAGCGATTTCTTCATCCAACAATCGAAAATCCCAGCCTGCGAAACGGCCCTCTTCAAGCAACGACTTCAGCTCCGCTCCTAGCAGCGAAGACGCACCTGCAATCACAATCCGGTGGGAATCCCGTTCAAACGAAGGCATGAATCACGCGGTCCGCGAAATCCTGCGATGACGCATGTAGCGCACCAGGTGCAGCGCGCCGCCAATCGCCGCATAGCTGCCCGCCAGGACCACCAGCGCATACTCCGAGTATCGCCACACCACGGCCAGCATCAGGCAGAGCACAACAATCGACAGCGACGGCTGTTTGCGGGTCCAGGGAATCTCCTTGAAACTGGAATAGCGCACCTTGCTGGTCATCAACGCACCCAGCCCGGCCGCCAGCAGGAACCACGCCACCGACCAGTGCTTGTTGTGCAGAGGTTCCTTGAATCCATGCACCAGCGCCGCAAGCATTCCCGCCGCCGCCGGTGTTGGCATGCCTACAAAATACTTTGAGCTTCCCGGCGCCATGCCCTGCACGTTGAACCGCGCCAACCGCCAGGCACAGCAAATCAAAAATGCCAGACAACAGACCCAGCCAAACTCGCCTATTTGTTGAAGGGCGATCGAGCCATTTGCCGGCAGGCTCCGCACTCCCCACGCGTACGCCATCACCGCGGGCGCGATACCGAAGCTCACCACGTCGGCGAGCGAATCAAACTGCACGCCAAATTCCGTGGTCGTGCCGGTCATCCTCGCCACGCGCCCGTCCAGCGAATCAAAAAGTATCGCGAAACCGATGGCTTTCGCGGCGCGGTCGAAATTATCCGTGCCACCGAGCAGCGACGCGACCACCGCATAGTACCCGCACAAAAGATTGGCCACCGTAAACAGGCTTGGCAAAATAAATATTCCCCGGCGCAATCGGGGATTCCGGAAACGCAAGCGTCTTTCTTTGAAGGGAATCTCGTGCTGTTCGGGTTCGCCCATGGTTACGATCGTTTCCCCGTCGCTGTTAGATTTGCGTCCGCATCTGCGGTACTCGTTTTGGCCAATTTACCGGGCACAGGTTTCGCGGGCCAACGCGCCAGTACGCTCGACCCGCCTTTTACGTTCTCTCCCACCTTCACCAAAATCTCCGCGTCTTTCGGAACCCACAGGTCCACGCGCGAACCGAATCGGACCAGCCCAATGCGCTCTCCGCGAGCCACCTGTTCGCCGGCCTTCTTCCACGAGACTACCCGCCGCGCGATCAGTCCTGCAATCTGTTTGAATACGATTTCTCCGACATCCGTCGAGAGTGTGAACACATTCTGTTCGTTCTCCAACGAAGCCCGTTCCCGCATCGCCGCCAGGAATTTTCCGGGACGATATTCGAGCTTGGTAATCGTTCCCGCCGCCGGCGAGCGGTTCACATGCACATTCCACACCGCCAAGAAAATGCTCACACGCGTTCCTGGCCGCCCCGCGCACTCTTCTTCCTTAACCACCACAACACGGCCGTCCCCAGGGGACACCACCGCCCCAGGCTCCGCAGGAATCACGCGCTCCGGATCGCGAAAGAAGGAGAAGACAAACAATGCGAGGAGCACCAGAACAACCGCCGCCACCGGCCAGTGCAGCATGAAACTGACGCCGCCAAGCACCAGCAGCGGCACGCCAAAATAATAGCCTTCTTTGACCATGCTCCTGGAGTAGACCCCAGCATTTCCGCCCACAGCCGTCACGCCGCGAGCAGGCATGCTCATTCTACGACAGAATCGCCTGCGATAAAGCCGTTATTGGGAGTAATTGGTGCGCGCGCGTATGATACGCGCGGCAATCCGCTCCATCTCATCCTTGCAGTGGAGCTTCATCTTCTTCAGCTTGATTTCTTCCAGAAGGTCTTCCGAATTGAGGTAGGGCGACTTGGAGATTTTCTGAAGTTCTGCTTCGTATTGCCGGTGTTGCTCTGCCAGACGCTGATACTCGGCGTCTGCCTCGAAGGGTATGTCCCGAGGTGTCCGCTGCGCGCTTGCCATGCGTTCCTCCTGACGATTCCGTGAATGGGATATGAGCACTACATGAACGCAAGATAGCACTCTGGTTCGCCGCGTCAAGAGGGTATTTATGGTATTTCGGTCTTAGCCTGCCAGTCTCCTCTCCATTCGAATCGCGGCTTCCTCGGGATTGCGGTAATAGCCGGCGCGCCGTCCCGTTTTCGAAAAGCCGTGCTTTTCATAAAACGCAGTTCCTGCTGTATTTGACTCGCGAACCTCTAAGAACACGCGACTTACCTGCCGCGCTCGCAACTCATCCATGGCTGCCTTGAGCAGCGCGGCGCCCTCGCCTCTTCGCCGGTTCGCCACAAGGACTGCGAGATTCAAGATCTCCGCCTCTCCCGCCAGTTCCCGCCCGATCAGAAAACCCGTCACTTTACTCTCGTCCTCACTGACCAACGCCAGAACGCCGCGCCATCCTAGCAATTCCCTAAAACCCAACTCGGTCCACTGCGACGCTTCGGGAGATGCGCGTAAAATCTCCGCCACCGGCGCGGCGTCCGCTTCGCGAAACGGGCGAATGTTCCGTTCCCCGCGCTCGCGCTTTGCTTCAGCGCCCATGTGCCGCGTTCCCCTTCCAGAAAATCTCCGCGTCCGGCCGCCGCACGTAATTGGCATCCAGCGCCAGCACGTCCGTGAACCGCCCTTGCGCCAGCGCCGCCAATCCCAGCAGCCCGATCATTGGCGCACGAACACTCGAAACGCTCTCGATCCGTTCGCCGCGCTTCTCTCGCACTTTCCAGGCTTCCTCACGAACAAGGCACTCCGCATCCATCGAAACCCACGAAATCTTCGCGCCTTTCGCCAAGTCCGCCGCAGCTTCCACAAATTTTCCGGGAGCCATCACCATCTCGTCCCCAACCCGAACCAAATCTCTCCCATTCCGCTGGAAGATTGCCGCGAACACCTGTTCCCGCTGCGCATTGAAAAATGACGCTATCCATCCGCTTGCCTCGGAGGCTTCCCACGCCAAGGACTCCAACCGCGAAACCGCCACAATCGGTATACCGTATACTTCAGCCCACGCCTTCACAGCAGTCAGGCCCACTCGCACTCCCGTAAACGACCCCGGCCCCGCCGCAGCTGCATAAGCGCCCACTTGTTCCATTCTTATCTTGGCGCCCGCCAGGACCTCATCCACCGCCGGGAGCAGCCACGACGAGTAATCCTCGGTTGACTCGTGCGCCACAACTTTCAACACCTCGGCATCCCGCAGCACCGCCACGCTGCCTCGCGAATCGCACGTATCTATCGCCAGTACAATCACATCCGCATTCTACAGTACTCATCCATTCCCCCGAATAGTCCCCACGAGGACAGCCGCCCTTTGGAACGGTTAGGTTTCGCCCGCCATTCTTGCACTTCCTAGCGGCAAACGAGCCGTCCCGTGAAAAAGCAGCTAGCTTTGCCACAGCGAACGGTCGTTTTTCACCATTAAAGTGTCGAAAACCCACGTCCAATGGCAGCTAAAATTCGCGCTCTTGAGCAATTCTCTTGCCAAATTAGTACCTAATTTTCTCTAACCCTCTGATTCCACTGGATATATCTTGACTCTTGGAACACACTCTTATACAATTCTTATGCATCTCCTAGGGGGCATCCGAATTTATGGACTACAAGATCGGCGACAAGGTCGTTTACCCGAATCACGGTGTGGGCATTGTTGAACAGATCAGCTACGGAGTCTTGAACGGCAGAACCGAACGTTACTTCATGATTCGCATTGTTTCCAGCGGATTGCGTGTCATGGTCCCGCAGTCCAACGCTGCCACCGTTGGCCTTCGTTCCGTCATTCGCTCCGCGGAATCCACCAAAGTCCTGGGCTTCCTCGAAACAGGAAAACTCAACTCGCATCACGACTGGAAGCACCGCTTCAAGGAGAATTCGGAGCGCATGCGCACCGGGTCCCTCCTCGAAGTCGCCGTCGTCCTCAAGAGTCTGGTTTCCCTCAGCCGCAGCAAGCCCCTCTCCTTCCGCGAAAAGAAAATGCTGGAACGCGCGAAGTATCTGCTCGTCAGCGAAATGGCTACATCGCGCAACACCACCGCGGAAAGCGCCGAAGCCATCGTCGTCAAGTCCCTCGCCAAGGCCAAGCTCACGTTTCCAGTCATGACCGAAAAGTTTGAGTAGCCCTTGCCGCCTCGGCGGCACTTCCTTCCCCGGCGGGCAGCTTCGGCTGCCCGCTTTTTTTATCCGCTACCATCCCATTCCAGCGCTTTGAACGGTAGCTCGCTCTGCGGGCCTTCCCTTTCCTCGGCGCATCCGCCCCAATTTGTTCTCTTTCCGGGAATGCACTATTTCAACTGAGCAAGATTCCCGGTAAGCTTGGCGCCACGGAGGATTGCGCACTCAATGTTTGAGTTTAGGAGTATCCTTTTCGCTTGCTCTACCAGCATTGCTGCGTCCTTATACTTTCAATATGCCGCTCTGGCTCAATCCTCGACAAAACCATCTTCAAACCCTCCAATTATCATATCCGAGAACGGGCTGACGAAGGGCAGCGTTGAAGGCCCTAAGTACAAGAACGCATCTATCGGCTTAGAATTCAATCCTCCTCCAGAGTTGAAATTTGAAACTCCGGAGATAAAGGGAACGCTGGGTACTCAGCTTGTCAAGGTTGGTGCATATGGCGAAAGGAAACGTTTCTCAGCCAGTGAGGCGGCGATTTTTTATGCGGATTTGTTGTCGTATTACTCCGAGGGTCAGCGCTCAACCGAGGCTTATTTGCGGAAAGTAGTGAAGGCCAATGGAACAGAAGGTTTTGAACCAGTCAAAGGCGATGCAGAAGGCCGGCTCGGCGGCGTTCCGTTCGCCCGTGTGGACTTTAGGAAGGATGAGGTGTATGAAGTCGTTTTTGTAAGAGCGTGCAAGACCTATGCTTTCGTATTTATTTTTGCAGGGCCTGACATGGAGAGGGTTAATGGCCTGATCGCACGTACGGGAGTTGAGCTTGATTTGCAACTATCGGGTTGTGGACCTAGACCCAGCAAAAGCGGCGCTTCACAAAAAAAATAACCAAGTACTTGGACCCAATTACGTTAGCTCCTCCATTTTGAATACGCCATTCCTGCCCACCACCCGCGTCGCTTCTATTGCAATATGATTGGCCTTCACTACGCCGAAAAAGCGCCAAGCCTCACTCCCGCGGCGCGCAGCGTCCGCGCCACCGTTGCGGCAATTTCCGGCGCACCTGGAGTGTCGCCGTGGATGCAGAGCGTTTGTGCATCAACAGAAACCTCGCTTCCGTCGCTCGCAAGGACTACGCCTCGCTCCACGATGCCAAGCGCCTGCCAGGCTGCTTCCTCGGGATTGCGGATCAGCGCGTCCTCAAACTTACGCGAGCGTAATGTTCCATCCGGCTCATACCGCCGGTCGGCAAACGCTTCTGCTGCGACCGCGAAACCTGCATTCCGAAAGACATCCAGCATCGGCGACCCAGCCAGCCCGACCAGCACAACATCCCGGCTCCATAGCGCGACACCTTGCGCAATTGCTTCCGCAAGCCCGCGATGGCGCACCGCCTGGTTGTAGAGCGCTCCGTGCGGCTTTACATGGACGAGCTTCGCGCCGCAGGTGGCGGCAATTGCCGCGAGGGCGCGAACCTGTTCGCACACGGAATCGGCGACGGCTTCGGGCGGCATCTTCAATTCGAGGCGGCCAAAATTCTCGCGGTCGGGATAGCCCGGGTGCGCACCGATGGCGACGCCAGCGCGCAACGCCTGCTCGATGGTCGTTCGCATCGTGCGTTCGTCGCCCGCGTGGCCGCCGCAGGCGACGTTGACCGACGTGATCGAACGCAGGAGCGCTTCCTGCGTGCCGTCGACAATGGCCTCCGGCAACTCGCCCATGTCGCAATTCAAGTCGATGCGTTTCATCGCTGACGCCTGCCAAGATACCAGACAAAGGCTCACAGGGGGTTTGCCATATGTCCCCGACCAGCCGCAGGCGGACGAAGTTTACCGGACGCGAGGGCATCCAGGGCGCGTAGGCGATCGGCAACCTTTGCAGCGCTCATGCGGCCCTCGCGGTGCAGCCATCGAACAAAATCCTTCCCGGTGCGGCCCCTTTTCACCGAGTTGCAGTCCACACAGCAAGAGACGAGGTTGCGGTAGGAATTATCCTCGACCTCGACACGCGGCACGACATGATCCATGCAGCGCATAAAGCGCGTCAGCAATCGCTGGCAATAGAAACACCGGCCACCTTCACGCGCATGGATGGCCCGGCGCAGCGCCCGGTGTTTCCAGAAGTCCAGCCCCTCCAAGTCGTCAATGCGCCTCGCGCTTAGAGGGCGGCGGGCCATTCGCCTAATACCGGCGGCCCGAATCTCCTCGGGAATTCGCACTTCGACCAGGTGACCTGTATTCCCGCGCTCCACCAGTCGCAAGACTCCACGCGCCGCAAGCCGCCGTACCGCCCAGCGGACAGAAGGATGGCAGAGGCCGGCGCCTTTGGCGAGCCAAGGAATGGAAAAGCGGACGCGAACTTTTCCCTCAAAGCGGCTATGGCGAAGGAGATGAAAATAGACCGCACGGTCGATCGGAGACAGCCGGAGACGAGGCACCACAAAGTCCTCGATTTGCTTGCACACTTGTTCAGCGTTGGGTTTTTTGTTTTTCATGTTTTCATCCTTAGAGAGTTGACAGTCGGCACTTACAGTTGACACCGGGGAGAGAAGGAGAAACACAGAGAGCACCGAGGCCGGACCTTTTGGTGAGCGGCGGCCTGTCCGCCGCAAGCTCGCTTGATGCAGCTCTTCCTGCATCAGCCCTAGAGCTCCGCGAGCCTAGATCGCCCTGCTTCGCCGCAGCTCGCGCGCCTTTATTCTGTGTTGCATCTCTTCTGTCAGGAGGTGTCAGGAGGTTAAGGAGGGCCCAAAAACAAAACGCCCCGGCTGGAGCCGGGGCGCACTTTTCTACAGGAATAGCATACCAGATTAGTACCTGGTTTGTCAAGAGGCAAATGCAAATTTTTTCAGGAGCTAGTGCGACGTTGAAAATAAAGGACTTCCTGGCGTCGGAGGACTGGCTTTTTTAGCAACGACGCTTACGACAGCGGGGTAAACCCCCCGCTACACAATCAAATCCTGTGAAGCGAGCAGCTCTTCTTGTTTGATCAGCAAGGCACGCGCGGTTGCGAAATCGACGCGTTCAAATCGAATCTCATCCCGCGGCCGAAGCTGCCCCAAACTATGAAAGTCCGCTGAAATCACATTGGCTATCTTGGGATACCCGCCCGTCGTTTGCTGCTCGACAAAAAGAATAATCGGCTTGCCCCCCTCCGGCACTTGGACGGCCCCGAGCGACACGCCTTCCGAAATCATCTCCCCGCCTGCCGGCGCCGGAACAGCCGGACCCTCCAGCCGAATTCCCATGCGATTGGATTCCTCCGCCACTCGATAAGTACTCGAATAGAGTGTTTGCTGCGCCCCTTCTGAAAAACAATCGCTCTGCGGCCCAGGTGTGACACGCAACACTCTTCGCGGCGTCAGCAACTCCAACATTCGCCTCGACAGCCGCTGGCCGCCAATCGCCCCAGCGCCTCCAGTGGAACAGGCATTCTTGCCTGTTCTCTTTTGCGCCGCCACGCTCTCCAGGCCAATGGTGAGCAGATCGCCCTTTTTCAGCGCCCTCCCCTCATGCCCGCCGAGCCCGCTCAAAACATGTGTCGACGCGCTCCCCAAAAAGTCCCTCGCTTCAATCCCCCCCTGAACGCACAAATAACAGCGCGCCCCCGAGCGAGTCGGCCCGAGTTGCAGGACTTGCCCTGGACGCGCTTCAAACGCCGTCCACACCTCGACCGGTTTCCCATCCAGGGTCGCGCCAAAATCCGAGCCCGTCAGCACAATCACGGCCCCATCTGGAAACGCGAATGTCCCGCCAAGCAGGGTCATCTCCAATCCTGCTGCGCTTTGATCGTTTCCGAGCAACCGGTTTCCCATCCGCAAGGAAAGCGCATCCGCCGCTCCAGAAGGAGAAACTCCCAGCGGCCCAAATCCTTCCCTGCCCAAGTCTTGTACCGTCGTGAGCAGTCCCGGCGACTGCACCTCAATTACACTCATGCCTTCTCCAGGGCCGCAAACCGCTCTGCATCGATAGGCGTGAATCGCACGCGATCTCCAATTGTCAGCAGACTCAAACCCTCGCTCTCGGCCTGGAACATCTTGATGGGCGTGCGGCCAAGCAATCTCCATCCGCCCGGCGTGGCAAACGGATACACGCCCGTTTGGTTCCCCGCAATTCCCACGCTGCCCGCGGCCACTCTTCGCCGTGGCGTCGCCAGCCGCGGTGTCACCAACCCCTTAGGCAATTCCCCCAGGTACGCAAATCCCGGAACAAACCCCAAAAAATAAACCAGATACTCCACCGAAGCGTGCAATCCGATCGCCTGCGCCGCTGTCATTCCCCGTATCGCGCACACCTCATCCAAGTCCGGACCGAACTCACCGCCATAACACACCGGGATATCCACCAGCCGCGGCTCAGGCAGTTTCACTTCGTCAAGCTGTGCGAGATATCGCCGAAGAATGGCTTCCAGTTCTTCGTGCCGCAACTTCAGCGCGTCAAACTTGACCAACAGCGAACAATAAGCGGGATGCAGGTTGCGAATGCCGGCGACGGGTTCCATCTCCAGCAGCAGCAGCATTTTCCGGATTTGTTCATGAACCGCGAGCGTGATCCGGCCTAGCCCATGATTTTGTAGGGGCCGGGCTTCAGCCCGGCCTTCTTGCTCCGGTTGATCGAAGTACACCAGCAGCGATTGATCGCTCGCCCGCTGGAAGCGCACCCCTTCGGCAGCCATCTCCATAGCCGCGAAAGTATACCCCACGCGCTTATTCCGCTGCCTTATGCTCCCGCAACATGGCTACCGTCTTGTTTTCTTCGCCGGGAAACAGCAGCGAGTATCGCAGCGGCGTGCATTCCACGATCTCACCCGGCCGCTCGTAGTGCCCCGGAAGCTTCACGCGAAGCGATAGGCCTGCGCCGTGTTCCAGCAACATCCGTGCCACTGGCAACCCCCAGTCGCCGAACTGCGTCACCGCGTGAAAGACGGGCGTCTGCCCACCAACGCCAGCCTCATCAAGTGTCGCGCGCGCATTGACGTCCGCTCCATTCTCCAGCAGCAGCTTAGCGGCTTCCACGTTGCCGTACTCCGCCGCCACGTGCAGCAGCGTGGCGCCTCGCAGGGTAAGGCGTCGGCTGCCAGTGGCGCCGAAGTCCAGTTCGGGGAATCGTTGATGCACTAGTCCACGGTTAGCATCAAGCTGCTCCGTCAGACGTTCGAGCTGGCCGCGAAGCAAGTCCAAGACTGGCGGCACGTTATGCCTTGTGACTCCCCCGGCATCAAGAAGCAGATCAATGCAAGCGCCGAGCTGCACCGACCGCCCGTAAGTGCCGATGACATAATCCAACGCCGTGCCAGGATACTTCCGCCCCGGTTTGGCGCAGTTCGGATTGGCTCCATGTTCGAGGAGCCATTTGATCGGCGCAGGCTCCACCGTTTCGCAAGGAGCGAAGATTATCGGGAAATACCCGTTCCATTCGGCGTTCACGTCCGCACCGTGGGACAAGAGCAACTCCATCATGGGTACGCGATGGCCGAAGAGCGCGGCTCGCATCAAGGGCCCGTCGCCGCCTTGATGCACGTCCGATCCGTTTTCGATCATCCACTTCGCAATGGCCAATCTCGTTGCGCTCGGTGGCTCCCATGGAACGCGGCACTCGGCGACCCATGTGAGCGGCCCATTTTTGTTGTAGCCCATCGGAGCGCGATGAAGCGCCGGATTGCGCTTCATCAGGGATTTGATGCGCTCGAAGTCGTTGGTATCGATGGCTTGCTTGAGCCGCCCGATCTCTTCAAGGGAATCGACGTGGGCCTTCAGCTTCGGCCAGCTCGCAAAGCCATAGAGCCGCGCAATCTTGAATTGCGCATCGGTGAGCGATTTAGCTTCGCCAGCCTTGAGCAAATCCTTGGCTTGATCCTTCAAATGGCGGAGATTGGGACGATCGGGAAGCGGACGCGGCGCGTCCTTGGAATGGGTCGGCATAGCGACCTCCTTTCATTGCATCGCCCGTCGTCCGCACATCGGGCTGAAAGAAGGTTCGCGAAATACAATTGCAAACAGGTGGGCTTCTACCCTTTCCGCGGACCGGATGCGTCCTTAACGCTGGCGGAATCGTATCACGGACCAGTCGATACCCGGAGCGGAACTGCTCTTCAAGCGAGGACCAGGCTGGGATCAGCGTTGAGGGTTGTGTCGGCGAGAATGCCTGCGCGAAAGCGCGAATAAGCAGCCGCGGCAATCATCGCCGCATTATCCGTCGAAAGCGCCCGGCTAGGAAAAAACACTTCGACGCCGGCGGATTTCCCGCGCGCTTCAAACGTCGCGCGCAACTGGCTGTTGGCCGCCACGCCACCGGAAACCAGCACGCTCTCCACGCCAAGCTCTTCCGCAGCGCTCATCGTGCGTTCGACCAGATCGCGCACCACTGCATTCTGAAACTCCCGGACCAGCGCCAGCGTCTTCGGTGAACACAGCGGCAGCAACTGCTCGAACTTTCTTTCGCCGCGCTGCAGCGCTTCTTCCCGCGCGCGAATCTCGTCCGTGTATTCCCCGTGCTCGCGCACATGATAGAGCACCGCCGTCTTCAGCCCGCTGAAGCTGAAGTCCAGCGCGTTCCCCTTCATCTTCGTCGGCCCGAATTTCACCGGCGCAGCCGCGCCGTTCGAAACCGCCGCCAGCCGGTCGAGGATCGGCCCCCCCGGATACCCCAGCCCCAAAAGCTTGGCCACCTTGTCATAGGCTTCGCCCGCGGCATCGTCACGCGTCTGCCCCAATTTTCGATAAAGCAGCCTCGCGCCGGCATCCTGCGTGTTCGCATCGTCCGTCTTCACTTCATATAAAACCGTATGCCCGCCCGAAACGATCAAGCACACCGCCGGCAATTTCGCCACGCGGCCCGCCTTGTGCGCCTCTAAAAACACGGCATGGACGTGCCCCTCAAGATGATTCACCGGCACGAGAGGCTTGCCCAGCGCCTGAGCCAGTGTTTTTCCGTACGTAATTCCCACCAGCAACGCCCCCACCAGCCCGGGCCCCTGGGTCACTCCAATGGCGTCCACATCGGCGAGCTTCATCCCCGCCTGCGCGATGGCCTCGCGCACCACCGGCACGATCTGTCGCAAGTGCTCGCGCGAGGCCAGTTCCGGCACCACGCCGCCATATTTCCGGTGAACGTCAATCTGCGAAGCGACGACACTCGACAAAATCTCCCGGCCATCGGCCACGACCGCCGCCGCCGTCTCATCGCACGAAGACTCGATTCCCAGTATCCTCAAGATTTGTCCCATTCCAGCCGAGCTCTGCCCTTCAACTGGATTATGCTAACACAAGCCGAAATCCTTCTCCCGTCGCTGCGGACTTTCGTAACTAGCCCGACTAACCCCACAGGCACCGTTCGAACGCAATTTCAATTGACTGTTTCGCATCCACATCCAACAATGGGTTCATTCTTTTGGAGCGCGCAGAAAACTTAAGCTATGACCGATAACCCCTCCGCTAGACACGACCTTGCCCAATCCGGCATCTCCGCGAGCCGCCGCAACAAAGTCCGCAAGGCCGTGCTTCCTGCCGCCGGACTCGGCACGCGCTTCCTCCCCGCTACCAAGGCCCAGCCGAAAGAAATGCTCACCGTGGTAGACAAGCCGCAGATTCAGTACGTCGCCGAAGAGTGCGTTGCCTCCGGCATCGAGCACATCATCATCGTCACCGGCAAAGGCAAGAATTCGATCGAAGACCACTTCGATTCAGCGCCGGCGCTGGAACGTTTTCTGGAAGAAAAAGGAAAAAAGGATCAAGCTGAGCTCGTTCGAAAGATCAGCAACATGGTGCAGGTCAGCTACACCCGCCAGAAGGAACCGCTCGGGCTTGGCCACGCCGTGCTCGTGGCGCGCGATTTGGTCGGCGATGAACCGTTTGCCGTTTTGCTGGGCGACGTGTTGATCCCCGGTTCGAATCCCGCCACCAAACAATTGATCGAAGTCTACGAATCCACGGGCGTCGGGGCCATCGCCGTGGAAGAAGTCCCCAAGGACAAAACGAATCTCTATGGCATCGTGGACGGCGAGCCCGCGCCGCAACCGCCTTTCGGCGAGCGCTTGCTGCGCATCCGCGATTTGGTCGAGAAGCCCCAGCCGGAAAACGCGCCGTCGAATCTCGCCATCACCGGGCGCTACGTTCTGCCGCCGGAGATTTTCGATTGCCTGGCGCGCACGAAACCGGGCGCGGGAAATGAAATTCAGCTTACCGACGCGCTGCGCATTCTGGCCCGCGAGCATGGCTTGTGGGCTTACATTTACGAAGGCATTTCCTACGACGCGGGCGACAAACTCGGGTTCCTGAAGGCCACCGTGGAAATCGCGCTGCAGAATCCGGAATTCGGCGCGGCCTTTCGAAACTACTTGAAAACCCTGAAACTCTAAGCGAAGTACCTCGTTCGTTCAGAAATACTACTTTTTCTTCGCGACCTTTTTTTCTTTGCTCTCTTTCGACTCGCTGGAAGCCGCTTCTTTACCCGCTACTTCCTTACTCGTCGAATCTTTCTCCTTGCTCACGGCCTCTTTCGTTTCGGTGGCGGGCTTGTCCGCTTTGTCACCGTCGCCGCCACTGGACTTTTTTCCACCGTAGTCGGTCACGTACCAGCCCGCGCCTTTGAATTGAATCGACGGCGCGGTGATTACCGACTCGACTTTGCCGCCGCAGTGGGGGCATTTTTTCAGGTGCGGGCCGGAAACGTTTTCGATTTTTTCCGTGTTGCGGCCACACTTCAGGCATTTGTACTCGTACAGGGGCACTGATGCTCCTCCCAGTTGGTGCTCAAAACTAAAAGTATAGCATTGCTCTTGTGCCCGCGTGCGCCTCGGAGGGTCGCCCTGGAGTGCTAGCGCGCGCGGGTGGCGCGGCCGGAACGCGTGCTAGACTCGTTGCGCATGAGCGCGAAGACTACCCCCACTGCACCCGCAGGCGCCGTGAACGCGGCAACTCGCGCGTGCCTCTATCTTGTTGGCACGCCGATCGGCAATCTCGAGGACATCACGCTCCGGGCGTTGCGTATCCTGAAGGAAGTCGATCAAATTGCCTGCGAGGATACCCGCCACACGCAAAAACTTCTCACGTACTACGACATTCACAAACCGCTGGTCAGCTATCACGAACACAACGAGCTGACGCGCGCACCGGAACTGATCGTTGCGCTGGAACAAGGCGCGACAATTGCCCTGGTAAGCGACGCAGGAATGCCACTCGTGTCCGATCCCGGCCACCGCCTTGTTACGCTCTGCGTGAGGCACCAAATTCCCGTGGTGCCGATTCCGGGTCCATCCGCGCTGCTCGCTTCCCTTTCCGCCTCGGGCTTGCCCAATGAAGAATTTCTCTTTGTCGGTTTCTTGCCGGCGCGCAGCGGCGAACGCCGCCGGGCCCTCGAACGCCTGCGCATCGAGGACCGCACTATCATTCTTTACGAAGCGCCGCACCGCGTCGCGGAGTGTGTTGCCGACGCGCGCGAAGTGCTTGGCAATCGCAGCGCCTGCATCGCGCGCGAAGTGACCAAGCTGCACGAAGAGTTTCGCCGCGGCAAGCTCTCCGAACTTGCCGCTTCTCTCGTGGAACGTCCCGCCCGCGGCGAAATCACCCTCTTGATCGGCCCCGAAGCTCCCGCCGACGCCCGCACACACGCCAATTCCACACAAAGCCTAGCCGATCGCGTCGAAGAGCTCATCCGCCAAGCCAAACTCGACCGCAAAGAAGCGCTAAAGCTCGCCGCCAAGGAACGCGGGCTCACGCGGCGCGCGGCGTATGATGAGATCGTGAGCCAAAAAGAGTAACTTGAAGAGTCGGCCGGTGGACGCCTGGAGCAAAATGGCATGAATCGTTTCTGGAAATGGGTCATCGGCATTGTTGGCATCCTGTTTGTGGGTGCGTTTGCGGTATTGTCCTACATGGCAGGCAGCCCGAGGGACGCGTACGGAATGGTGCGTTATGCCCTGCCGCACATGCACCGGGGCACGTTGAAAGTGGGCAGCGACGCGCCCGATGCGCGGATCGTTGCGCTCGACGGCAACACCCGCTTCCACATCCGCGAACGAACCCATGAGCGGCCGCTCGTGCTGGTATTCGGCAGTTTTACTTGACCGCCGTTTCGCCGCCAGGTGGGCGACGTCGTTCAAATCTACGAAGATTATAAGGACCACGCCGATTTTCTGACCGTTTACGTTCGCGAGGCGCATCCCACCGACGAATGGCAGATGAAATCCAACGTCAAAGATGACGTCTGCTACGCGCAACCGAAAACCCTGGCGCAGCGTGTGACCATCGCCAATGATTTCACCAAGAGATTCAAATTCCCCCTGCCCTTCGGAATCGACGACATGAGCAATGCCGCCAATGACGCTTACGCCGCCTGGCCTGAGCGCCTTTACGTCATTGATGAGAGCGGCCGCATTGCTTACCGCGGCGGAATGGGACCATTCAACTACAATCCGGCGGAAGTGCGGGCATGGCTGGCCGCGCGCTACGGAGCGGTAAAGCACGAGGCGCCGAAATCGCCGCCAGAAGCGGTGCCCGCTTCGACATCAGGAGCAGCGGCACCAGGATCGGCGACACCATCAACGACCGTGCCAGCTGCGGCGGCAAAATGACGCGGCCCGGCGGGCACCCGGGGCAAAGAGTTATGATTGCTTCGTGAAAAGGAGAATGCGAAACGAAAAAACGCGGGGCGCCCGGCTGAAAAAAGTCGGGCTGGCGCGGGCTATCTCGAAACTCGGTTTTTGCTCGCGCTCCCGCGCGGCCGAGCTAATTGCCGCGGGGCGCGTGAAATGGAATGGCGCGGTGCGGCGCAATCCGGAAACGCCGGTACACCTCGGAAAGGACCGCATCGAAATCGACGGCCAGCCCGTCGCGCGCAGCTCCCCCATTTATCTCGTTCTCAACAAACCGCGCGGAATTGTGACGACAGCGGCGGACGAAAAAGGCAGAGACACCGTTTACGCACTTTTCCCGGAAGATTTACCTTGGCTGGCACCGGCCGGGCGGCTGGACAAATCCAGCGAAGGCTTGCTGCTGCTGACGAATGACTCCGAGTGGGCGGCGCGCCTTACGGCTCCCGAAACGCATCTCGACAAAGCGTACCACGTGCAAATCAGTGCCATCGCCGATGAAACACTGTTGCAGACATTGCGAAACGGAGTTCGCGCGAGCGATGGAGAATTGTTGCGCGTGAAAAACATCCGCACGCTGCGCCAGGGCGAACACAATTCATGGCTCGAAATCATTCTCGACGAGGGCAAGAATCGCCACATCCGCCGGATGTTCGAAGCGCTGAAAATTGAAGTGCTGCGGCTGGTGCGCGTCGCGATCGGACCGCTGGCCCTGGGCGATCTTGCAAAAGGCGCCACCCGCGAGCTCGCACCGGAAGAGAAGCACGCGCTCGATCACGCCATGCGCGTGCCGGTACGGGAACCTGCTTCCTCCGCTCGATAACGAAAGCTATTTCGATTTGTAAGTGAACGTCACCTTGGTTTCCTCGTCGAGCACCAGCGGCCTGACAAAGTTGTACGAATTCCCCGCCCTAGGCACATCCACGCGCACAGGCAACACTCCGGATATGCGCTGTTGCAGATTGAATACGTTCGAGGATGCCGCCGTCTGCTGCTTCTCGGCGTTCTTCTTCACTTCGCGCTCGAAGCGCTGATAGTCGCGGAAGTTTATAGAGTCCGTCGTGACTTCCACGCTTTCCGTGGCTGCCGCAACTTGCAAAGTGGAGCCAAGGGGAACGGGCCTAGCGGCATCGTAGTTAAACTTCTGAATATACCGCTTGAAACCCGAAGCGGCTGCGGAGAATTCAACCGCGCCGGAAGTCATATTGGAAATAATCCAACGGCCAGAAGAATCGGTCATAACGTTTCGAACGGCTCCCGTATTGACGTGGGTGACCGTGACTTGCGCATTGGGAACCACCGCTCCACTTGGGTCGACGACGATTCCGCCCAACTGTCCTGGAAGCAGGGACACGGGTTCGAATCGTCCGGCGTAGCCAGCCACCGGCGCATTTATGACGTCCGAAAATGCTCCCTCAGCGCTTTCCACAATAGAAGGAGGAAGAAGATTTGCAGCGATAGCGTCACCGCCGAAATCCTTCACCTTGTACTGCTCGGGCAGAAACACTTCCCATTGCAGAAGATTGATGGGCACGTCCATTTTCGGAAGGGACAGATCGGAGCCGCCTTTTTTCGCGAAGGGCGCGCCCGAGTGCATGAACACAAACGAAACGATGTACGAGTCGACGGGCCGGAAGCCCGCGCGCAAAAGCGGGACGCGATTGCCATCCGGGCCTTCGACGGGCTTCACTTTTTCTCCGGCCACTTCGGCGGAGAGAATCGCGCCCGAGGGCAACGCCACTTTCAGGAACGGCTGCGCTTGATTTTTGATGGTGAGTTTTATTTCAGTGAGCGACCGGCCTTCCGTAGTTACGAGCGTGGTGACAACCGCGCGCTCCGCGACGGCCGCGAGCACGCTGCTGTCCAGAAAGCGCGTCCATTCGAGCGCGAGAGCTGGCTTTTCATTGGGCTGTTTGTGAAAACGAAACGCCGCCTGCATCGGGAACCGCGCGAGCGAACGCAAGTACGGATTCATTTCCTTGAAATCCATGCGCTTCAGGCCGCCCGCTTCGGTGGCGGTCAATTCAATCGTTCCAGCGCCCTCGACGAGAACTTCGCCGGTTTCGCGCTGTGCGTCCTTGAAACTGAGGAAGGGCGCGTCGGCCTTCGTCGCGGTGATGGATTTTTCCAAGGAGATCAGAAACTGGTGGCTGCGTTGAGCGGGGCCGGTAACTTTCAGGGTCAACACACCCGATTCGAGTTCGCTGGACTCCACGGATGCCCCAGTCGTGCCGGTGACCTCGAATCCAGCGGGGACTTCGATTTGAAATTGAGAGGGTTCGCCTTGCACAACAGTAATGTCGGCGAGCGCGGCGATGCGGATGTCGGCTTCGCTGACGGAAACGAGCGTCTTGACGTCGGAAAGAAAGCGCGCTTCTTTTGGCGCGACAGGGGCGGCTGTTTCGCGGGTGGTCCACCAAATATTCGCGGGCTGTCCGGGCACCAGTGTGGCTTCGACGGCGGTTTGTCCTTTCTCCGAAGCCCTGGCGGTGATGAGGCCGGGATTGATGCGAACGTTGGTGTGGTCGCCGGGAACAACAAGCGCGAGCCGCACGCTGCCCGCCGATGGAACGGGAAGACTGAAGGAAGCGCGTCCGGCTTCGATGCTGAGCGGAAGACCGGCCTCGAGTGTGACGGCGAAGTCGGCTGGTCCCGTGAGCACAGCAGTGTGCGTTCCATTCTCCAATTCGAGAGGCAAGCTCTTCCCTTCCTGTCGGGCGTCGAGAATCGCCATTCCGGTGGTCAACGGAATCTTGGTGGCGCCCTTATGAAGGATTTCTCCCTGCAATTGCACGGTGCCTTGGACCGATTCGCTGGTAGCGCGGAATTTCAAGTCGGCGCGCTTGATGGTGAAAGGAACCGGCGGCGCGTCCGGTTTCCCGGTGGGCTTGCTGGCGAGTTCGACGAGCCGATTGTATTCGTCGAGTGGAAGCGTGACGTTGCCCGCCGCCGGCACGGGCGGGAGCGCGACATCGTCCGCCGCCACTGCGAAACCAGGGAGAACCAACATCCATGCCAACAGTACTGAAAATATCTTTCTCATTTGCCACCCACCTTTGCCTTTTTCTCGTGCTGATACGTTAATCCCGCTGAGGGAGCCTGATTTTCGCCGGTCAGTTCGGAGACCAAATAGAGCGAAGGACCAAACGCTGGGAAAGAAACGCGAATGGGAAGAATTCCGGCGCGCTTCCCTGCCAACGAGTCCGCCTTGAATTTATCGAGAAGGGCCTCCGTTGCTGCCTGCGAACGTTTTCGTTTGGCTTCGTCCTTGGCATCCAGGTCGGAAGAAGACGTTCCCGGAGGAGCAGGTGGGAGTCCCGTTATTCCTGGGGTCATCGAAGCGATGACGCCCCCGCGTGCACCACCAGCTACACCCGCGCCGACTCCGAATACCGAACTCTGTGGATTGAGCGCGGACGAGATCGGATTTTCATAAGCTTCCATCCGAAACGCGCCGGACTCCGCCGTCACTTTAAAGAGCGGTGGATGATAAACAAGGAGTCCGGTGCGAGAGACCGGCAGATCAAGAGCAGGCAGCGCCAACTTGAACTGGCCTTTGTCATTCCACGCAGTGCCGCGGCTCAGATAGACCACCTCAACCGCAAACTCAGGCGCTTCTTCGCCGGCACGCGCTTTGTCGAGCGGCAAGAGCAAGCTGCCATCCGGCGACTGCCCCGGGCGCACTGCTTTGCCCGCCAGCGACGCGCTCCAAAGCGTGGCGCCGGGCGGCAAAGTAATCTTCAGGAAGTTGCGTTGGTTGTTTCGAACCGCGTAGCGCGCCTGAACCAGCGTTTTCCCTTCGCTGCTGATCAACACCTGGTAGCGAGCCTCGGAAACATTGGCGAGCAGAACAGCTTGAGGCGTGTAGCGCGCCACATTCAAGCTGAGCGAGCGCGCCAATTTCCCATCTCCGGCTCGAAAACGAAACGCCACCAGCGAAGGAGACTGCCGACTAGAAACCATGTCGCCGAGGTCCGTCGCGTCCGCGCTTTCGAGCCCTTCGGATTTGAGGTCCTTGATTTCCCCTGCCCCGAGAACTTCCACGGCGACGCCGCCGGTTTCGCGCTCCGTATTGAGCAGACGAAGGAGAGGAATATCAATTTCCCCTTCGCGAGGGCTGCGCGTTTCTCCGGTCACGACGAATCGCGCGTTTTGCTCCACCGGTTCGAGAAAGGTCACGGAGAGTTCGCTGCCCTTCACTTCCCAATCGGCCACCATGGCGCCGAGAACTTGATTGATGGTCACGCGATCGGGGATTTGAATGGTTGCCACGCGCGCCGCGCCTTGAGTCACTTCCAGGTTCACTTCGGCGTTGATGGAAGTCGAGTCTTCGCCAAGCCCCAGAAGCTGCGTCAGGGACCCACGCATACGCAAAGGCTGCGTGGCGCGATGATCTTCGGTCTTCCGTCGCCAGGCGAAGGTGAGCGCTTCGTTTCCGCGCCCGTAAGCGATCCACTTGCTTTCCGCAGCGGATTCTGATTTCTCAGCAAGCAGGCCGCCGGTCAGCCGGACGTCCACACCCTGGCGAGGAAGCTGCACGGAAGCGCGGGTAACGCCGGAAGCGGTCGACGGCAAAGCAATGCTTTCTTCACCAGCAGCAGACGCCACGGGAATGGCGATATCAAGCAGCAAGACCGCGCGGCCCGCATGGGCCAGCAGCGCCGAGAGCTGGCCGCTCGCTTTGCCGCCAGCGCCGGGAATCAGCGAAACCAGTTTGCCGTCCAGCCGCGCCTCCCGAACCAGCAAGCCCGACGGTACGGGAACGCGCACCCAGCCATCCTTCAAGACATCGACCGTGAGACTGGCGCGACCGGAAGCGAGGTCCCCATCGATACGCAGTTCGTAATCAACGCGAGTGAGCGTGGCGTCCACGGGAGGCGGCTCCGGGTCGCGTTCGATGGGATAGGCCCGAGCGTGAAGGGTGCGGTATTCCTCGACAGGCAGAACGACCCAGCCGGGCGAGTGGCTACTGGTCTGACCAAGCACGCTGGACGGTGAAAGGGATAGCAGGGCCAGGAAGACCAGGAAGACCGCACAAAACGGCGCTGGCGTGTGCCTTTTTTTCAGCGGGAAATGTCGTGAAATGCGAACGAACATAGAAGTAGCCTCCTTATCTTCAAGATGCACCAGCGAGTGATTTATTTGTGCGACCCAGGGACGGAGCGTGCTATTGAGTGGATAGGATGGCGCGCTGTGTGAAGAAGGTTGTTCCATAAAATAATTCCCTCGCAAGAAAGTCGAGCGAGTCCGGCATACGACTGCCAGTACTCCATTATTAGAACGGCGAAGGAACATTTTCTTGCAAGGCTTAGGCAGGGATTTCTGCGAAGTCAAGCGCCCTTCCAGACGCTTCGTGGTGGTAGACACTCACCTTGCGCTCCATCCAGGTTTGCACTTCCACAGGTGGCACGCAGGCTCTGCCGTCTGTGTGGATTCCCACCGCCCCTATTTTCAGTACACCGACCACGTACCCGGAGTGGCGAGTTCGAGCAAGTGGCGGTCGGGGGTCCCGAGAGTAGAGGCTCCAGCCGCCCGATTCCCAAGGGCGTTTCTTTTCCACGGCGATCCCTCGCTGCTGGAGCCACGACTCCCATCTGGGCAATTCGGCGGATGGAATTGCGAACGCGAGGTGCAGTTCGCCATCCCCCTCGTGAGGCGATGTCATTGCGCGCGAAGCGTCCTTGCTGCATCAACCCCGCGAAGGGCGGATTTGGGCAGGCTAGCGGTGTAAGGACAATCGAGCCATCGGGACTTATGGAGCGGGCGATGGGAATCGAACCCACGTCCGAAGCTTGGGAAGCTTCTATACTGCCATTGTACGACGCCCGCTCTGCTCTCTAGCTTGTTGATTATACACAACGAAACGACTGCTCGTACAGACCGCCCGCTTTCCATATTTTCCAATTGTCTACTGGAAAAGCCCGCCCGCACTTCTTGGTGCGGAATTCCTCCGGAATAGCCCCTACTTCGGAGGCATCACCGTTTACTCTTGCTCCCGAAACACCTGCCCGTAGGTCTTGCCATAGGGATAAAAGCGATTGTGTTCACCACGTTCCCAAGCGGCCTTCAGTTCAGGCCTAGTGATGTCCCAGTCCGGACGGCATTTTTTCAACACAGCACGCAAGTCTTGCCGAAGCTCTTCGATGGTCGGTCGGCCAAAAAACCAGTAGCCGTTGTAGATCTTGAATATAACGAGACCAGGTTCGAGGACGATGACATGGGGGATCATCGGATTGTGCTCGGGGTCCGTGTACTCGGCGATGTCGAGGTCCTTCTGAACCTTGCGTCCCGGATCGGATAAAAAGGTCCAATGAGCGCCGACGCCGTCGCGGTACTCATTCGTCAGAAGCATGTTGTCCGTACTGATGGTGACCAGGCGGCAGTAACCGACTTCCATCTCGTGGTGAAGTTGGACCAGACCCTCGGCCTGGCGGCGATCCTTCGGGCAGAATCCTCCCCGGCTAAGCACAACGATCATAGGATCTGGGCCCTGTAGATCCGAAAGCTTGCGACGTTTGCCCGTGTGATCTGTCAGTTCATAATCGGGAAATGCTGCGCCAGCCACAATGTCAGCTCTCATGCGGTTCAACCTCCTGGTAGAAACTGCAATGTATCAGCTTTTTGTCGGCCAGTCGCTTAGGTCGCGAACAACCCAAGCAGGACGTGGGGGGACAGTGCGCAATATGGCCGCCACTTCCGATGGGCGGGTGTATATTGCTTGCAGCGGCGTGAACAAGGCGGGCGTGGTGGAACGCGCCCCCTGAGTGCCCTTCCCTGCTGCATTGACTCTCGTGCCGTGGAGGATGCCATGAACGCAACAGCAGTAAAACCCAAGGAACAACTCTGCCAGGCAATTTCCCGCGTGGATGAACCCTGCGACCACAGCGCCCAGCAGTATTGCGAGCGCTGCGGCCAATGGTATTGCCGGGCTCATTTTCCTGACCCGGACTGGCATCCTTGCGCACCCGAACAAGGCGTGGGCTAGTGCGCGCGTGAATTCCCGCCGAATGGGCATTAACAATTGCACAGCAGCCGCTGCGCGAATTCTTGACGCCGGCGTTCCCCTCCGTTAGCGTCAGAAGATGCGGAGTGCCGCCACTCTCCGCCCGCGCGCCACGCGCAAATCATTCCAGGCGAGAGAATCCATTGGCCAACGCGATCATCACACTCACAACTGATTACGGCACCAACGACCATCTTGCCGGAACGCTAAAGGGCGTAATCCTGAAGATCAATCCCGACGTAACCATCGTGGATATCTCCCACAACGTCACACCGTTCGACCTGCTCGACGGAGCCCTGGCCATCGGCTCCGCCTATTCCTACTTTCCGCCGAAAACCATCCACGTTGTCGTTGTCGATCCCGGTGTCGGCACCGAGCGCCGCCCTCTCCTTGTCAGCGCCCAGAATCAGTATTTTATTGCCCCTGACAACGGCGTGCTCTCCGTCATCTACGAACGCGAGCAGGAAACTCTCGTCGTGCGCCACGCCAACGTCGAACATTACTATCTCCATCCCGTCAGCAAAACCTTTCATGGCCGGGACATTTTCGCTTCCGTGGCTTCCTGGCTTTCCAAAGGCTGGCAAACTCCCAGCATGGGAGACGAAATCACCGACTATAAAAAGTTTTCGATTCCTCGCCCAAAGGAATCGGACGGCGCCATGAAGGGTGTGATCCTGCGCGCCGACGCGTTCGGCAATTTGATCACCAATTTTCGCTCGGAAGATTTGCCGGAATCGGCTTTCAACGGGGGTGCGATCAATCTTCAAGTGGGAACCCACCAGGTGGCGCGGCTGGTCGATACCTACGCAATCGGCAGCAACGGCGAAGCTATCGCTTATGTGGGCTCAAGTGGATATATTGAAATTGGCGTGAACAAAGGGAGCGCGGCGCGCACTTTGAATCTAGGCCGCGGCACTCCGGTCATCCTCACTAAGTAGCCCTTGGGCTTTCCCAGTACGTTCCTACCACATTGATTTGCGCCCAGCGACAAGAAAGAAAGCGGCTGACCGAGATTCGCGGAGCGAGGGTCGGCCCGCCACCCGCCAAGTATGTGCCACGAGGAGGTGAAATCCTCGAGCCTTGGGGGTATTATCTAGCGTATTCGGCCGTCAAGTCAGGTTATGGCAATGACCACACTATTTACATGGCTGTGGGGCCTCTCGATCATTGCGGTGGTAGTGGTTTTCGTGTCGATTCCTGTGATTCGGATGGTCTGGAGGCGCTTCATCCCGCTCGGATTCTCTGTCGCGGACATATTTGATATGTCCGCTCAACTTTCAACGTCCGCTAGCCAACTTCAAAAGGCTTATGACTGGACAATCAGTCAGTGGTCTAGTTTTGCCAATGCCGTACTGGCTGCTACGTTGGGCTTCATATCAACGTGTGTCGTTGAATTGTACAAAGAGTCTTTCAAGAAGCCGCATCTTTCAATTGCAATGGCTGCGGGCATCGGAGTCTCCCTCTGGCTGTACATAAGGTGTGAAATCAAAATCAATGAATTGAGAAACGAATTTATTTACCTTTACGAGTTGTTGCTTTGACCTTGTGAGTGGTAATCAAGCAATGACAATTGCTCTTCAGCTTCTGATATTCGGATACATCGTCGCCATGACCGTGGTCTTGGTGGCCAGTATTGCGGTTGAGCGCAAAAGAAAAAACTACGAAGAGAAAGATGCCAGTGACCTTGAGAAAAAGCTGAAGCAGTTTCGAGAAATGCGGTCGAACCTTAAACGAGTCAGCGATCTCAAATTTCTATTAGAGAGTCGATTCCCGATTAGTTTCTACGCCAAGCGCTTTCACCAAAGACATGAATTACGAGACATCTTGAGCACGGTAGCAGAAACCAAGGACAGGCTCGAGAAGACCGGGAATGAGAAGACCGAGGACAGTCGGGACGTTTTCTAAGATTCATATGACATGGCCGGTTTGGCTCGGGTTTATTCAGAGCCTCAGCCAGATGGAAACTTCCCTTCTCTCCCCATCTCCCCCAGCAGTAGATGTGTTCAGCAGACGGATACTGATCAATTGCGTCCATTCATTTGCGCTTGTCCAAACGAACACCACAGCTGCTGTCAAACGTGGAAAGGAAGATTAGTTGCTTCAATTCTTTCCGCGGCACACTACGATTTACAAAGGCATGGAATGCATCAGTGGTAAAAAACCACGTGACGCGATCGCCTTGCATGGCATCTGGAACAGGATGCGCTTCCGGGCTGGGTTCATCAGCCAGGGGGGACAAATTTATCACCAAAGTTTTGCTGGCATCTTTCCATACTCCCCCGGGCGAATCGAATTGTAGAACCGCCGATCCATACCGTTCCGTAACGGCATCCACCAATTCTTCCATCGAAACATTCTTATCGTACAACGCAATGATGCCGTTGGGGCATGGGTCATTCCCCAATCGTTCAATGGTCACACGCCATGGAGTAATGGCACCGGGTTTTGCTCCGACGGTGGACCACATCTGCGCGCACTCTCCGAAACGGCAATGAAGCAATTCCGGATTGGGCAGAACAACTCTGCTTTGTCCCGCGTGTTGAGAAGGCTCAGGATGAGAAGGCTGATGACACGCGATCTGCATTCCGTTCAGAAACACCACAATCACCACTAAAATGATGCTGCGTCTTTTCATTATTTCTCCGGCAATTTTCGGCCATTTCTTCAGAAGAAGATGACACATGAAGACTTTCCTAGGCAGCGGCTGGCGCCGGTTGCTTCCGCTTGTGCCAGTAACCCAATGCTGCGAACAGAAGGACCGCAGGCACGCCGGTCAGTCCGCAAGCGATAAAGAAAATGCCGTAGGCGTGAGTGAGGCCGTGCGTGGTGCTCAAGCTTTCGACCG
>Ga0210400_10000851_pt1 | contig 32038 bp, 25 predicted proteins | sample IncBWH26MmetaG_FD_155456 | JGI IMG/M metagenome (GOLD analysis project Ga0210400, IMG submission 155456) | Forest soil microbial communities from Barre Woods Harvard Forest LTER site, Petersham, Massachusetts, United States - Inc-BW-H-26-M | ecosystem: Environmental > Terrestrial > Soil >... | reverse complement strand
CGCGGTCTCGGCGGCGGTGGCCAGGCGGATGATGGCCGGCCGTTTGGGGAGCGTCACGAGATGCTGCGCCTGGATGATCCGCTCGATCTCGTGTAACCGACGGTTGTAGAACGGCAGGATGGACGGCCCGGTGATCTGGTTCTTCTTGAGCTCGGCGATGACGGCGCGATAGTCCGCCGACGGCAAGTGCCGTGCCGTGGCGATCCGCGCCGCCAGTGTGGCCATCTCGGCCTGGTATTGCGTAAAAGCCGCATGCGCGCTGGCAGCGATTTTCGCCGGCGGGATATCCACGCCGTAACCTTCCAGATCCAGGGCATACAGTTCCGGCGGCAACCGAAAGTCCGTCCGCGCCTTGGGCAGAATGGTGGCCCGAATCCACCCGTCATAGGCCTTCAGCTGCTCGGCGAGCTGCCCGTAGTTGCCCTCCCAGTCCTTGAGCCCGTATTTCCTGAATAGCGCGCTGATGCCCTCGAGGTAGTTTGAGTTCCGGCCCAGCTCCGTTTCCAGCTCGCCCCGCGACGGATAGAACACGTTCGACAACGCCATCTGGGCGAGAGCCCGCTGTTTGAGCAATTCGGTGAACGGCTGATAGCCGGATTCCAGCCCGGCATAGCGCCGCAATCGAATCAGCGCCGCAGTACGACGCCGTGGTGCGACCTGGTCATCCAGCAGGTCCCGCAGACCCTGGAAGACGATCTCACTGGCATTGTAGAAAGACACTTGGCGACGAAGCGCAAAGTCCTGTTCACGAAACTGCAGATCGAACGCCTGGTGCAGGATGTTCAGATCCTCCAGGACGCGCGCGTCGGTCTCGGTGGCGCGCGCGGCATCGACGGTCTTGAGCACCTGCTCGAACTCATGCCGCGCAGCAAGTTCGTCCGCGCGCGTCGGCTTGCTGATCAGCTCGTCATACCGCGCCAGACCCTCCTCCGAACCATCTTCGGGGGAATGACGGTATTGCACCGCAAGTAGTTGCTTCGTATAGGCATCGCTGCGTGCAATCCAGGCTTTGGGTCCCGGCGCCTGCGCCGTCTGGGCCAACACCCCGATCGGCAGGGCAAGCAGCCCGAGCGCCAACGTGATTCGCATGGTCATCTGTCCTGAAAGTGCGATGGTGTAAGTTACTTCAGTTTCTCGTCTTTACCTATATCCTGCAGCAGGTCTTGAGGCAGAATTCTCGACATGAATGCAGCACACCCCAGTCCGCGGGATCTCCTCACCGCCATCGCGCGCCAGGCCATGCTGGATCAGGGTCTGCTGCCGGATTTTTCACCCGAGGCACAGGCCCAGGCCGACTCGCTCACGCAATCCGCGGCGGACGCGGGGGCGCGCGATCTGCGTGGTGCGCAATGGGTCTCCATCGACAACGACGATTCCCGTGACCTGGATCAACTGTCCGTCGCCGATTCCCTGCCCGGCTCCGGCACGCGACTGCGGGTCGCCATTGCCGATGTGGATGCGATGGTAAAGCGCGGATCGCCTCTGGATGATCATGCCCGCCAGAATACGACCTCGGTCTATACGGCCGGATGCATTTTCCCGATGCTGCCGGAGAAGCTCTCCACTGATCTGACCTCCCTGGGCCAGGGCGCGGAACGCCTGGCGCTGATCCTCGAGATGGTCGTCGCCACCGATGGCAGCATCACCAGTTCCGACATCTACCGCGCCATGGTCATCAACAAGGCGAAACTGGCTTACGACAGCGTGGCGGCCTGGCTTGAGGGCGATGCGCCGGCGCCTGCGGCACTCGCGGCCGGCGCACTGCAGGCCCAGGTGCGCCTCCAGGATCGGGTCGCGCAGGCGCTCGGACAAGTCCGGCACACACAAGGCGCACTCACCCTGGAAACCATTCAAACCAGCGCGGTTTTCGAAGGTGAGGCGCTGCAGGATCTGGTGCCGGATCGCAAGAATCGGGCTCACGAACTGATCGAGAACGTCATGGTCGCCGCCAATGGCGTCGCCGCGCGCTGGCTGCAGGCCAAGGGACTGCCGTCGATCCGCAGGGTGCTACGCACGCCTGAGCACTGGGATCGAATTGTCGCGCTGGCGGCCGGGCATGGCGCGCAACTGCCGGCGGCGGCCGATGCGGTGGCCCTGAATGCTTTTCTGGCCAAGAGCCGCGCGGAAAAGCCGGCGGAATTTCCCGACCTCTCGCTCGCGGTCATCAAGCTGCTGGGCCGCGGGGAGTACTCCCTGGAGCAGCCCGGGCAGGCGGTTGCGGGACATTTCGGACTCGCCGTGCGGGATTACATGCACTCCACGGCACCCAACCGGCGCTTCCCCGATGTGATTACCCAGCGCCTGATCAAATCCGCCTTGAGTGGCGCGGCGGCGCCCTACACCATCAGTGAACTGCAGGCCCTGGCGGCTCATTGTACGACCCAGGAGGACCACGCCGCCAAGGTCGAGCGGCGCGTGAGCAAGTCTGCCGCTGCGCTGCTGCTGGAACCCAGAATCGGCCAGATGTTCGACGCGATTGTCACCGGCGCCGCCGACAAAGGCACCTGGGCGCGCACCACGACGCCCCCGGTGGAAGGTCGGATTATCCGGGGCTTTCAGGGTCTTAAGGTCGGACAATCCGTACGGGTCCGCCTGCTCAGCGCGGATGTTGCCCGCGGCTTCATTGATTTTGCCTGCGAGAAATAGTCCATGACCTCAGCTCAAGCCCAGCCGCCGCAGCTTGCCTATGAGAATACCGAATTCCTCAGCAGCGATGCGGCGCGCCCGCTGCGCATCGTGGCCGAATACCTGGAGCCGCTGAAGCGATTCCAGCAAACCGGGGTCCACGACACCATTGTATTTTTCGGCTCGGCCCGCCTGACCGCCGATGGTCCGATGGGTCACTACTATCATGACGCCCAAGCCCTCGCCGGGCTGATCACCCACTGGTCGCAGTCACTGTCAGCACCGGCGCACCGCTATGTCGTCTGTTCCGGAGGCGGCGGCGGGATCATGGAGGCAGCCAACCGCGGCGCCGCCGAGGCCGGGGGGAAAACCATCGGATTGAACATCAGCCTGCCCCACGAGCAGGTTGCGAACCCCTACATCACCCCTGAGCTGGCCTTCGAATTTCACTATTTTTTCATGCGCAAGCTTTGGTTCGCGCACCTGGCGCGCGGGCTGGTCGCCTTTCCCGGCGGCTTTGGCACCCTCGATGAATTGATGGAAATTCTGACGCTGGCGCAGACCCACAAGCTTGAGCGAAAGATTCCGGTCATCCTGTACGGTTCGGAATACTGGAATGAAATCATCAATTTCAGGGCATTGCTCCGCCACGGCATGATCAGCGCCGGGGACCTTGACCTATTCGAGTGCGTCGACACGCCGGACGCGGCGCTGCGGGCGCTGCAATCGCGCCTGGAGCCGGAAACGACCGGCAAGACGCCCCGCTTTGCCCATGCCCATCCGCAGAGCAAGTGAACCGTCAGGCAATTCCTACACCACTGCGAAGGGCTGAGCGGTTCCGAATCGGTGCAGACCCGGCAAGATCCCATCAATGAAGTTTTCAGTGTGGGCGCCGCTGGCCAGGACGACCGTCGAACTGGTCTGCGCCGACGAACGATTCGCGATGAGCGCGGCGGCCGGTGGTTACTGGCTCGTCGACTGCCATCCCCAGAATATTGCCCGTGGCTATCGCTTTTCGATCGACGGGGCGCCGCCGGTCCCGGATCCGCGCTCGGCCTGGCAGCCCGAAGGGGTGCACGGACCCTCCTTCCTGGTGGACGTGGCGGCGCTGCAGGCGATCAGCCACAGCACCTTTCAGCAGAAGCCCCTGAGCAAAGCCATCATCTACGAGCTGCACATCGGCACCTTCAGCCCGGCCGGAACGTACGCCGGCGCCGCGCCGAAGCTGCCCCACCTGGTCGCGCTGGGGGTGACGCATGTCGAGGTCATGCCGCTGGCCACTTTTCCGGGCGATCATGGCTGGGGCTACGATGGCGTTTACCTCTTTGCACCGCAGCCTTCCTACGGCAGTCCGGAGGACCTCGCCCGATTTGTCGCCGCCTGCCATGCACACGGTCTCGCCGTGCTGCTGGATGTGGTCTACAACCATCTGGGACCGGACGGCAACTACCTGCGCCACTACGCGCCCTACTTCACCCATCTGGTCAAAACCGCCTGGGGCGATGCCATCAACTACGACAGCCATGACAGCGATGGCGTCCGGCAATTTGTGTTCGACAACGCCCGAATGTGGCTGGAAGTCTACGGGTTCGATGGGCTGCGGCTGGATGCCGTGGGTGCGATCTACAGCTTCGAGGCCGTCCACCTCCTGGAGGAACTGGCCAGTGCCGTCCATGCCTTCGCGCAGGCGAATGACCGCTCGGTGGTCCTCATCGCCGAGAGTGACCTGAATGATCCGCGCCTGGTTCACCCTCCCGAGCGCGGCGGCTATGGCCTGGATGCCCATTGGGCCGATGACTTTCACCATGCGCTGCACAGCGCGATGACCGGTGAAACGGTCGGCTACTACATGGATTTCAACGGCATTGAAGATGTTGCCATGGCGCTTCGCGATGGGTACGTGTACCAGGGCCAGTACTCCCGCCACCGGCGGCGGCGCCACGGCCGGCCGCCATTCGAGGTGAAACCCGAACAACTGGTGGTGAATTCCCAGAACCACGATCAGATCGGCAATCGCGCGCAGGGCGAGCGGCTGAGCATGCTGCTCACGCCGCTACAGTTGAAGGCCGTGGCCGCCTTGACCATTCTCTCGCCGTTTGTGCCGCTGCTGTTCCAGGGCGAAGAATGGGGGGCTGCCACGCCGTTTTTCTACTTTACCGACCACCAGGACAAGGCGCTGGGACAGTTGGTCGCCGATGGTCGCAGGCAGGAATTCAAGACCTTCGGTTGGGCCGATGATGTCCCCAATCCGCAATTGCCGGAAACGTTCGAGGCCTCCCGCTTGAACTGGGATGAGATGACGCGCCCGGCGCATCAGGAGCTGTTCCGGTGGTATCAGCAGATCATCAACCTGAGAGCCTCGGACCGACATCCCTTACCGTTGCCCGTGGCCGTTTCATACGATGCCAGCCAGCGCTGGTTGTGGTTCGTGCGCGGCGACCTGTGCATTGTGGTGAACTTCGCCCCGCAAGCCGCCATGATCCCCATGCCGGAAGGCGAGTGGCGGCTGTTGCTGACATCGGTCCCGGGGGACTCGGCTGCCGTGCTGCTGGCCGAATACGAGACCCGAATCTACCGCCGCCACGCCTGAGCCGCCGCCCTGTCAGGCTGACTCCTTGAGCAGCAGCGCCACGGGAAATTGTCCGAAAAGTTCCGCCGCACTGGCGGAGGCTGACAATTTTTGCAAGGTGAAGACATTCTTCCAAACGCCGCTGGGCAACGGCAGGCGCGTATCCTCCCACTGGTTGGCGAATGACAGGCTCAGGCGCGGCACCACGGCGATGAGGTTCTCACCGCGTCGAAACGCGAACAGATTGCCCAGGTGCGCCCCCTGGGCCGCGAGCGGCTGATAGCGGCTGTGCTCGGCAAATTCATCCGGCAGGGCCGCACGCAGGCTCAGCAGCCGGTCGATCAGCCACATCTTCGGAACGCCCGAGTCCCAGTCCGCCGTCGCCTGCACCGCATCCATTTCCCGGCAGCGCCCGAGCAGTTGGCTGCGCAGGGCATAGTCAACCGGACGGCGGTTGTCCGGATCCACCAGGCTCAGGTCCCACAGCTCCGTGCCCTGGTAGAAGTCCGGGACACCGGGCACCACCAGCTTGATCAGCGTCTGCGCCAGGCTGTTGATCCGGCCGGGCAGCACCAGCGGCGCAACAAACTCGACCAGACTTGCCACGAAATCCTCGTTCTGCAGAACCCGCTCGACGAAACCCTTGATGTTTTCCTCGTAGCCCGCGTTCGGCTCCTGCCAGGAGGTGCGCAATTTCGCTTCACGGCAGGCCTTGAGCATGTACTGCCAGCAGCGTGCGGCGTCGATGGGCCATGCACCGACCAGCGTCTGATACAGCAGATACTCGGCGTGCCGATCCTGGGTCCGGTTGTTCCATGCGCCCTCATTCATGATCGACCATTTGTGCAGCGCCTCGGCCCAGCGATCGGCGATTTCCGAGAGCAGCGAGATGCGCGTGCGCACATCCTCGCTGCGCTTGTTGTCATGCGTCGAAGTCGCCAGCTGGTTGTGCGGCCAGTGCTCGCTCAGGTACAGGCAATATTCGTGGAACTTGTCCGAGGAAATGCCGATCAGGGAGGCCTGGGCGCCGACCTCGTTGCAGGACAGCAGCCGATCGAAGCAATAGAACGTCGTGTCCTCCACTCCCTTTGCCATCACCGCGGGTGTGAGTTGCTGCCACTGGCTGATGAACGCGATCTCCTGCTCGCTCAAGGGCTCCTTGGTCAGCAGCGCCAGCAGAAAATCAAACACCGCACCATCGATACCGGAACGGGCGAAACGCGCGCTGCGGACCGCCTCGGACAGCACCGCCGTGTCCGCGTCGCTGATGCCGGCGCTCGCCCGGTAAGTGCGGTAGACGCCGAGGGACGCGGTAACCTGCGCCAGGGCGTCGCGAATCTGCTGGGGACTTAAGTCACGGGTATGACGCGACTGCCGCGCAATTTCAATCGCCAGCCCCGACAGGCGCTGATGCTCGTAGGCAAAGGCGTGGCCGACAATGAAATCCTTCTTCTCCCGGATCAGCGCCCCAAGATCGACCGTATGGCCGGTGAAGTCCGCATAGGTCGAGGTGAGCTTGTCGCTGTGCTGGTCGCTCATCCAGAGCCGATTGACCTTGGCGAGAAAATCATAGCCCACGGTCCCATCAACCGGCCAGCCGGGCGGCAGACGCTCTTCGGTCTCCAGGATCTTCTCCACATAGATCCGCCCCTGCGGCATGATCCCCCGCAGGCGTTCGAAGTATTCGAGTGGCTCGCGCAGGCCATCCGGATGGTCCACGCGCAGACCGTCGATCTCGGCCTCGGCAATCATCCGGGCGAAGCGACTGTGAGTCGCGTCGAATACCTCGCGGCGTTCAGTGGCTATACCGACCAGCGTCGATACATCGAAGAAGCGGCGGTAATTGACGAGTTCGCCGGCGAGTTTCCAGCTGTGCACGGCATAGTACTGCTGCTGAATGAGCGCATCGAGCTGCGCGCCATCGCCATTGATGGCCTCCAGCAGGCGCGACGTGGCCCCGCACTCACGCTCCTGCAGGATCCGGGTCGCCGCCGCGATGGCTTCGCGGTAGGCCTTGCGATCCTCAGGCTGCGGTGATTCGATCCGCGACAAGCCCTCAAGGTCCGCAAAACATTGCTGCGGCCGCTGCAGCAGCTTGCCCCAGGAAGCCGGGGTCAGCGGCCAGGTATTGTCGAAGTGCCGCAGCCGCAGGCGCCCCTGTAGGTTCTCGATTTTCAGCTCGCCCGCATCGAGCGCCTCCCCGTACGGCCGCGCCAGGCTGCACAGGTGCACGCAGAAACGGCGACCGGGGGGCTGGCGGATATCAAAGTACTGCGCGTACGGACTGTATGGGCCGTGGGCCAGCATGTCGTCCCACCACGGATTCTGCTCGGTGGCCGCCATGTGATTTGGCACGATGTCCAGCAGGATGCCCAGCGAGTGGGTGCGCGTCGCGGCGACAAAGTGTGCCCAGGCCGCATCGCCGCCGAGGTCATGACTGACATGACTGGGATCGATCACATCATAGCCATGCTGGCTTCCGGGCGTCGCCTGCAGGCAAGGCGAGAGGTAGACATGGCTGACGCCGAGTTTGAGCAGGTATGGCAGTACCCGCTCCGCGTCCGCCAGGGTGAATCCCGAATGCAGCTGCAATCGATAGGTGGCGATCCAGGGACGGATTGAGCGGGAATATGCGGCCATCCTAGTTCGCCCGGACGAAGAGCACCAACGACCTGCCGGTCACGCCATACACATCGCCGGTGCGGCCCTGATAGGCCACCTCCTCGTTAGCCATATGGGTATCCACGACCCGGTCCCAGGTCTGCCCGTCCGGATATTCGGGCAGGGTGAAATTGACCAGATCGTGGTGCGAGTTGAGCACCAGCAGCATCGCCGCCTCGGTGCCGCGCTGCTGTACGCCGGTCGGCCGGGCGCGCCCGTCCATCAGCATCCCGAAGCACTTCATCAGGTCATCGCCCCATTCCTCGCCGGTCATCTCATGACCGGCGGCATTGATCCAGGTCAGATCCTTGATATCCAGTTCCGCGTCATAGCTGCCCGTCAGGAAGCGGTTGCGGCGCAGGATTGGATACTTGGCGCGCAGGCCGCACAGCGTCTGGACAAACTGCAGCAGCGATTTGTTCCGCTCCACCAGCTGCCAGTCCATCCAGCTGATCTCATTGTCCTGGCAGTAGGCATTGTTGTTGCCGCCTTGCGAGCGTCCGAATTCATCACCGGCCAGGAGCATCGGGGTGCCCTGCGACAGCAGCAGCGTCGCCAGCAAGTTGCGCACCTGGCGCTCGCGCAGGGTATTGATTTCCGGGTCATCGGTGAGACCTTCCGCGCCGCAGTTCCATGATCGATTGTCGTTGTGGCCGTCGCGGTTGCCCTCACCATTGGCCTCATTGTGCTTGTCGTTGTAGGACACGACATCGTTCAACGTGAAGCCGTCATGGGCGGTGACGAAGTTGACGCATGAGGACGGTCGGCGGCCGAGCCGGTTGAAGACATCCGCCGAAGCGCACAGGCATTGCGCCATCTCCCGCACCGGCCCGGCGCCCTTCCAGTAATCCCGGGTCGTATCCCGGTAGCGGTCGTTCCATTCGGCCCAGCCAGGGGGAAACTGGCCGACCTGGTAACCCCCGGGGCCGCAGTCCCAGGGTTCGGCAATCAGTTTCACCGTGCGCAATACCGGATCCTGGTGACAGGCCTTCAGGAAGCCGCTTTGACTATCGAAACCGTCCGGCTCGCGGGCCAGGATCGTCCCCAGGTCAAAGCGGAAGCCGTCGATATGCAGCTCATTGACCCAGTAGCGCAGGCTGTCGGTGACCATTTCAATGACGTTGGGGTGGGACAGATTCACCGTATTGCCGGTTCCTGTGTCGTTGATGTAGTACCGCTTGTCGGGCAGCAGCCGGTAGTACGAGACATTGTCGATGCCCTTGAAGGACAGGGTCGGACCGCGCTCGTTGCCCTCGGCCGTGTGGTTGTAGACCACATCGAGAATGACCTCCAGCCCCGCATCATGGAAAATCGCCACCGTTTCCTTGAACTCGCGCAGGCACTGTTCCGGTTCCGAGGCGTAACGCGGATCGGGCGCGAAGAATCCGATGCTGTTGTAGCCCCAGTAGTTGGTCAGGCCCTTTTCCAGCAGCTGGCTGTCGTTGATGAAGGTATGGATCGGAAGCAGTTCGATCGAGGTCACGCCCAGTGACTTGACGTACTCGACGACTTCCCGGGTTCCCAGGCCCTTGTAAGTGCCCCGCTGCTTTTCCGGCACTGCCGGATGCAGCTTGGTGAAGCCCTTCACGTGCGCCTCGTAGATGATGGTCCGGTCCCAGGGCACTCCGCGCTTGCGGGGCTGGCCTTTCCAGTCGAAATTCGGATCGACGACCACGCACTTGGGCACGAAGGCCGCGCTGTCGCGCTTGTCGAAACTCAAATCTTCATGCTTGTGGCCGATGGTATAGCCGAATACTTCGGGCCCCCACTTCAGCTCGCCGATATGCGCGCGCGCATACGGATCCAGCACCAGCTTGTTGGGGTTGAAGCGGTGCCCCGCGGCCGGTTCGTAGGGACCGTGCACGCGCATGCCGTAGACCGAGCCCGGATGCACATCCGGAATATAGCCATGCCAGATCTGGTCGGTGTATTCCGGCAGCGCCAGGCGTTCCTGTTCGGTGCCGCCGACCGAGTCGAACAGGCACACTTCCACCTTGGTGGCGTGGGCCGAATACAGAGTGAAGTTGGTGCCCTTGCCGTCCCAAATGGCCCCATGGGCCTGGGAGGTGCCTTCACGAACTCGGGATTTTCCGGGGCGAGACATAGTGGGGGATTTTTCATAAGTCGGTTGGCGCCCCCAAACAGGCGCCAACCCCGCCAGAAGCCTAAGCGACTCCCGGTCCCCGTAAGGCCGTCCTAAGCGGAGCGACCTTCAGTAGCCAGCATCATTCCAGCTGGCGGCGAATTACCGGCAATGGTCGTCGCGGTCACCGCAAACGACCCACGCATTGCCGTGGTAGTACCGGTGGTTGTCGCGATCGTAATAGCCTTCCCGGGGCCCGGCGACCACGCAGCCCGCGCTGAGCAGGGCGAGGCCCAGAAGAATGCTGCCGACTACGGCTCGTTTTGCGTCGTTCATGGCGTGTCCTAGGTAGTCCAAAGTTCGAGTCCCTAGTCTCGACGGATCGGCGGCAGGACCTTGCAAGGCTTTGGCCTGTTGTGCTGCCCAGATTCCCCACCGGGCGATGTAGGACTCCGTACCGCCGCGTAGGCGGCGCTCCCGCCGCACCTGCTGCGGCGCAGCGTGATTAATGTCGAACTCTCTGCCCCAAAACTGTGCCTGCGGTCCCAGTCTTAATCAGGGAACCCGAAGTTCGCGCGGGATTAGCCGATACTGGGGACATGGTCGCCGTCATGACATCTGCCACTGACGCGTTCCCGTCCGTCCAGGACGAGCGCGAACAGGTGGCGCTGTTGCGGGATGACCCCGCCTTCGCAGCCGTGCCGGACCCCGAGCTTGAGCGCTGGATCGCGGCTGTGCACCGGCAGACCTCGGTCGCCTGCGCGGCCCTGTCCCTGGTGGATGGCACGCGTCAGATCATCCGGGTGGTGGGCGAAGCCCCCGGGTCACCCAGACCGGTGAGCGAACTGACCAGCAGCGTGTCGCTGGCGGACTACCTGCTCGGACCCACCCGCTCTCAGGAGGATCACGCCGGCGAGGCCTTCGCCGAGGTGCCGATCATTCTGGCGGGTAAGGTCGTCGGTCAATTGGGCATCGCCGATCCGCAGCGGGGCACCTGGTCGGTCGAGGACCTCTCCGTGCTCGGTGATACGGCGAGCGGCGTGGCCACCGAACTGGAGCGACGTCTGGCCCGGGCAGAGGTCGTGCGGGTCCAGGAGCTGGTCACGTCCCACAATCGTGTGCACGACATGATCGGCAATGGCGCGCCGCTGCGCGACGTGCTGGTGGAGGTGTGCCGGATCATCGAACGCTACGATTCATCGTTCATTCCGTCGGTGCTGCTGCGCGACTCGATATCGAATACGCTTCACTCCGGCATCGGTCCGTCCCTGCCGAAGGAATACCTGGCCTCGGTGGACGGTGCGCCGATCGGGCCCAGCATCGGCACCTGCGGCCCGGCCGCCTGGTTTGGCGAGCTCGCGATCTCCGCGGACTTGAGCAAGGATCCCAAGTGGGCCCCGCTCCGCGCGATGGCCGAGATGGCGGGTGTTGCCCATTGCTGGTCGATGCCCATCAAGGATCCGGCCGGCGAAGTCCTCGGGACGCTCGCCCTGTACGGCCGGCGCCCGCGCCTGCCGCAGCCGGAACACGTGGCCCTGCTGCGCGACTGGGCCCGCGTGGCCAGCACGGCGCTCGAACGCACCCGCTCCATCGCCCGACTTAAACATGACGCGCGCCACGACAGCCTCACCGGTCTGCCCAATCGCGCCGCTATTTTCGAGAAACTGGATTCCGCCATCGAAATGGTCCGGCCCGAGACGCCGCTGGCCGTGTATTTCGTGGACCTCGACGGGCTCAAGGCCCTGAACGATACCCTCGGCCACGACGTCGCCGATGAGATGATTCGGGAAGTTGCGCAGCGACTGACGACCACGGTACGGGACAATGACTTCGTGGGTCGCTTCGGCGGCGATGAGTTCATCGTGGTCGCGGAAAACATCGGTGATCCGATCCAGTCCGGGCATCTGGGCGAGCGGCTGCTCGGCGCGATCGCGCAACCGCTGCCGGGGCTTGGCGCGCGGGTCATCACCGCCAGCATCGGCATCGCCCTGATCCGCACCAGCGGCATCGAAGCACGCGAAGCGATCCGCAGGTCCGACGCGGCGATGTACGAAGCCAAGCGCACCGGCCGGGATCGTTGCGTTTTCGCGGAAGTCGGCGAGACCGCGCGCGCGGGCCGCCGGCTGGAACTGGCCAGGGCACTGCACGGGGCGGAAGCACGCGGCGAAATGCGCCTGGTCTATCAACCGGTCATTTCACTGCCCAGCCGGCGGATCATTGGCGTGGAAGCCCTGCTGCGCTGGACCAACCCCACGCTCGGGGAAGTCCTGCCGGGTGAGTTCATTCCCATTGCCGAGGACACCGGCAGTATTCTGCAGATCGGCGCCTGGGTGCTGTGGGAGAGCTGTAACGACCTCGCCCGCTTGACTCAGGCCGGGTACCGCCTTGAATTGGGGGTCAATGTCTCGGCGCGCCAGCTGTCGCAGCCGGACTTCCCTTTGTGGGTCCGGCAGACGCTGTCGCACGCGCAATTCAGCCCCGCGATGCTGAGCCTGGAATTGACCGAAACGTCCCTGCTGCGCCCCGACAGCGTCAGCATCGGCAATGTGCGCACCCTGGAGAAAATGGCGGTGCGCGTGGCGCTGGACGATTTCGGCACCGGCTATTCCTCCCTGACCTGGCTGCGCGACCATCCCTTCGGATCGATCAAGATCGATCGCAGCTTCGTCGCGGGCATCAGCCACCAGGACAGCAACCGCGCCATCGTGGCCGCGATCATCCGCATGGCCAAGGATGTGGGCTGCACGGTGACCGCCGAGGGCGTGGAAACCGAGGAGCAACTGAGCATCCTGGAATCCCTCGGATGCGATCACGCGCAGGGCTACCTGATTGCCCGCCCTGAAAGCCTCGATGACGTCGTCAAACGGCTAGGTCCCCCGGCATCACCGTAAGGCGGTTCTGCATCCACAGGCAGGCCGAGGCCGTATATCGGGGATATGTGGTCCTCGACTCCCCGCCGGCAAGGCGCATGCATGGCGCTGGCCCTGACCGTGTGGGTCACGGCTGCCGTACGGGCCGATGACGAGACGACCGGACTGCAGGAGGTCAGCGTCGTCGCGCTCGGGGTCAGCAACGCGGTTGCAGCCTCCAGCGGCGATGTGAGCCACGAGGCGCTGGGCAACCAACCGCTGCTGCGACCCGGCGCGCTGCTCGAAAACGTACCCGGGCTCATCGTCACCCAGCACTCCGGTGAAGGCAAAGCCAACCAGTACTTCCTGCGGGCCTTCAACCTCGACCATGGGACGGATCTCGCCACCGAGCTCGATGACGTGCCGGTCAATATGCCGACCCATGCGCATGGTCAGGGCTACTCGGATCTGAATTTCCTGATACCCGAACTGGTCGGCAATCTGCATTACCAGAAGGGTCCGTACTACGCCGAGGAAGGTGACTTTGCCACGGCCGGCGCCGTGCGCATGAGCCTGCTGGATCGGCTCGATCCGGCTGTGAGCGCGGATCTGGGACCGGACGGTTACCGGCGCGCATTGCTGTTGGACTCGCGCCCCGTGGGGGCCGGCGCTGTGCTGGCGGCCGCGGAGATCTATCGCAATGACGGGCCGTTTGACGTGCCCGATGACTACCACCGACTGAACGGTGTCCTGCGCTTCCACCAGGGCAATGAGGCGGACTACTGGAGCTTGACGGCGATGGGCTACCAGGGCCAATGGAATTCCACCGACCAGGTGCCGCAACGGGCCATTACCGACGATCTGATTGATCGCTTTGGCAGCCTCAACCCGACCGACGGCGGTCAGAGCGCCCGCTACAGCCTCTCGTTCAACCAGGTGCACCGAACCGATACCGGTCAGGAGCAGCTTTCCGCCTACGTGGTGCGCTACCGGCTGGATCTGTGGTCGACGTTTACTTATTACCTGACAGACCCGCAGCACGGTGATCAGATGCTGCAACACGATGATCGCATCGTGTATGGACTGAAGGCTGCGAAAACCTGGGATGCGACGCCGGCCGGCCTGACCATGACCAATGTCCTGGGCTTCCAGACCCGCGTGGATGACATCCGCGACGTGGGCATTTTTCACACTGACCAGCGGCGCGTGCTGGGCACCGATCAGGATGCGGGGGTGCGCGAAGCCGCCAGCGCGATATACGGTGAAAACAACACGCAGTGGCTGCCGACACTGCGCTCAGTCCTGGGTCTGCGCGCTGACCTGTTCGAGTTCGACGTGCGCGACAAAATGCTGAATACCGACGGCAGCTGCAATCTCGGCAGCGATCCATTGGGCTGCGATACCGGCCGCAAACGCGCCTCGATCCTGAGCCCGAAGCTGGGCATCGTCCTGGGGCCCTGGGCCGATACCCGATTCTTCATCAGCCTGGCCAGCGGCTACCACAGCAATGACGCACGCGGCGTGACCCGCAGCGGCCCGAACCCGAACGACGCACCGGTCACTCCCCTGACGCGGGCCATCAGCGCTGAACTGGGCGTGTCCACCACCGTGCTGCGGGACTGGACCAGCTGCCTGGATCTGTTCGAACTGAAGCTCAGGTCGGAACTGGTTTTCGACGGCGATGCCGGCCTGACCTCCCCCCGCGGGGCCACGACCCGCACCGGGATGGAATGGTCCAACCGCTGGCCGATCAATCAATGGCTGTCAGCGGACTTCAATGCCGCCGTCTCGCGCGGCCGTTTCGATCAGAACGTGCCGCCGGATGACCTCGGGTGCGCGGCTGCAGCCGCGAGTCACCCGTGCGCGCAGCCCATCGCCATCACCGGACGCTACATCCCCAACAGTCCCACCAACGTCCTGGACGCGGGCCTGACCGCGCAGAGCGCCCGGGGTTGGTTCGCCGCACTACGGGCGCGTCACTTTGGTGAATCGCCGCTGGTGGAGGACAACAGCGCGAAATCACCCCCATACACCACCGTGGATGCCCAACTGGGCTTCCGCCCCACGCCGCAGTGGCTCGTGGCCCTGGCCCTCTTCAATATATTTGACGTCAAATGGAACGACATCGAGTATTACTACGTGGCACGACTGCAGAACGAGAACGCGCCAGCGGCCGACTACGTCGTGCACCCCGGGACACCCCGCACCGTGCGCCTCAAACTCCAGTACACGCTCTAGCGAAACCCCGACGCGCGCGTCCGCCGCGCTTTTTTTTGTCTTCACGCCCTGCATCCGCCATCCGGATGGCCCCGTATATCCGCTGCAAGCCACCATCACGCAGGGGATCACGCGCCATGAATCATCCACGCCAGCGGATACTTTCCGCAGCCGTCGCCGCCCTCCTACCGCTCGCGGCCTTCGCCTCCAGCCACCGCGAGGCACCCTTCATCACCACCCGACCCAAGGTCGACGCCACCGACCTGTACCTGTTCAACAGTTACGAGCCCGGCCGGGCCGGATACGTCACCCTGATCGCCAACTACCAGCCGTTTGAAAGCCCGCAGGGCGGTCCGAATTATTTCACCATGGACCCCAACGCGCTGTATGAAATCAGCATCGACAACACCGGCAGCGGCAAAGAGGCGCTGACGTTCCAGTTCCGCTTCACGACCGTGGATTCCGGCCTGACCGTGATGGCGGGCACGAAGTCGATTCCGGTACCGCTGTCCAATATCGGGCCCATCACGGCCACCAGTAATGCCGCCCAAAATGTCGCTGAAACCTACACCGTAACGCTGGTGAACGGGGACCGCCGCTCCGGCACGGCCGGCGCCGTCGTGGATGCCGACAGCGGCTCCAAGACCTTTGCCAAACCGCTGGATAACATCGGCGCAAAGTCCATTGCAAACTATGCGGCCTACGCCGCAGCGTTCATTCATACCGTCACGATTCCCGGCTGCACCATGCCCGGCAGGGTCTTTGTCGGCCAGCGCCAGGATCCCTTCGTCGTGAACCTCGGCGAGACCTTCGACCTGGTCAATATCAAGTACCCGGTGGAGGAACTGGGGCCATCCGGCCAGAACGCGCGCAACCTGGCGCCGAACTCCCTGGCCGGTTACAACGTGACGTCCATCGCGCTGGAGGTGCCGGCGGCCTGTCTGACCGCGGCCGGCGATCCGGTGATCGGCGCCTGGACGACCGCCAGCGTGCGCCAGTCGGCCGTCATCAACCCCAAGCCCGAAAGTGCCAAGAGCGCTGCCAGCGTCGGACCGGTGCCTTCACCGACCGGGCCATCCGTCGAAGGCGGCGCCTGGACACAGGTGTCACGGCTGGGCATGCCATTGGTGAACGAACTGGTCATCGGCCTGCCGGATAAGGACCGCTTCAACGCCTCCTCGCCGAAGGACGACGCGCAGTTTGCCGACTACGTCACCAATCCCTCGCTGCCGGTGCTGCTGCAGGCGCTGTTCGGGTCCGCCGGTGTACTGGCGCCCAATGTCTATCCCCGCACTGACCTGGAGGCTGCCTTCCTCACCGGACTCAAGGGTCTGAACCAGCCCCAGAAGGCCAGCGCCGCGGAGGAACTGCGGCTGAACACCCGCACCGCGGTCACCCCGCTTGCCGCCCAGAACGATCTGGGTGTCCTGGGTGGCGACACCTCCGGCTTCCCGAACGGGCGCCGTCCGATCGATGATGTCGTGGATATCACCTTGCGGGTCGCCATGGGGGTGCTGCTGGCGCCCTTCGACCACAGTGGGATGGATCCGGATCCAAGCTCGGATGCATCGCGTCAGCTGCACTACACCGATGGGGCCGAGCCGAACCCGGCCAACTACCTGCCGGCCTTCCCTTATCTCAATACTGCGCTCGCCGGCTCACCCACCAGCGCGAACGATTAAAGGAGACGGTCCATGAAACGCAAAATTGCCATGATGACGAGTGTGGGTCTGGCCGCGGGCCTGGTCAGCGGCTGCGGTGGCGGTAACAGCGGCCAGGCGGGGGGCGCAGGCAGCGGCAGCAGCACCCCGCCCACCTCGGTGTCGTTGATGACGGTGGATGTCCTGACACTGGCGCAGAAAACCTCCGAGACCGCAGCGCCTTTCGCCGTCGATGGCGGGGCGGTGCTGCTCACCGACACCAGTGAGACCTCCGAACCCATCAACGTCAACGCGATGTGATTGTCATCGACACCCACTCGAGAACCACCCGCCGCCCCCGATGCATTCGGGGGCGGCTGCTGCCGGGGGCCCTGATCCTGCTGGCGCCGCTGGCGAGTGCCTGGTCGGCCCCATATATCCCGGGCAGCGAGGCCCGGATTCTGGCCGAGCTCCCCGCGGGCGCGAGACACGCAAACCTGGCGACACGCGAACTCACCCGCAGGCGCCTGGATATCGCGCTGCCCCTGGTGCAGTTCTACATTTCCCGCGCCCGCGCCACCGCAGATCTGCGCTTCCTCGGCTATGCCGAGGCCATTCTGGCGCCCTGGATGAGCCGGCCCGATGTGCCCACGCAAATCCTGGTGCTGCATGCGACCATTCTGCAGAGCCGCCACCTGTTCGATGCCTCGCTGGCCGAACTGGACCGTGCCTTGGCCCGGACGCCGGATGACGCCCAGGCATGGCTGACCCGCGCCACGATATTGCGGGTATTGGGCCGATACGGGGAGTCCGATAGCTCCTGTCGACACCTCGCCGCCACCGCCGATCCTGCCATTACGACGCTGTGCGTCCAGGGCTTGCGCGGCCTGACCGGTCAACTCCCGTCCGCGTATGCGGCAATCATGGCGCTGCCGCAGCAGGCGCTGCCGCCCGAAACCCGGGCCTGGCGCTATTCGGAGTTAGGAGAGATGGCCGAGCGGCTGGGCGATGACCCAGCGGCGGAGCATTGGCTGCGCGAAGGCCTGGCGGTCGCGCCGGACGACTTCTACCTGCGCGCCGCCTGCGCGGATGTGTTGCTGCGCCAGGGACGTGCGCCGCAGGCCCTGCAGCTGCTGGCGGGTTACGAATCGATGGAACCCATGCTGCTGCGCATCGCCATTGCCCACCGGATGATGCATGACGCCGCCGGTCCCGGCGCCGCCGCCCTGCTCGCCAGTGCCTTCAGCGTCGAGCAGCAGCGCGGCGATGCCGTGCATCGGCGCGAGCAGGCGCGCTTTCTGCTGGATGTGTCCTGGCAACCGGCCGCCGCACTGACGGCCGCCCGGCAGAACTGGCAGGTGCAGCACGAACCGGAGGATGTACTGATTCTATTGCGCGCGGCGCAAGCGGCACGCGAACCGCAGGCGGCTGAGCCCGCACGTGAATTCCTCAGACGCGAACGCCTCGAGGATGCCCGGCTCGGACCCTATGGGGCGGCGCCATGAAGCGGCTGTGGCCCCTGACGCTGCTGTTTTGGCTGGGCGCGGCTCAAGCACACATCGCCAGCAATGGCTTTCTGGTCGCAAACGTCAGGGGTCAGGACATCGCCGGTTCAATTGAACTGGCGGTGCGCGATGTGGAACTGGCCGTCGGGGTCGACACCAATCATGACGGCAAGGTCAGCTGGGGTGAAGTGCGAGCCCGGGCCCCGCAACTGCTGCAATACGTGGGGCAACACCTGTTCCTGTCGGCACAGGACAGGGTGTGCGCCGTGAATCTCGGGGCGCTGCAGATCAATGACCGCGTGGATGGCAGTTACGTATGGATGCCGTTTACCGCCCACTGTCCGACGGCCGTGCAGCGGCTGGGCATTCGCTATTCCATGCTGGATGAGATCGATCCCTCCCATCGGGGCCTGCTGACACTGACGGCGGGTCAGGTCACCCAGTCCGGTGTGCTGGGTGGTCCCAACGCAGCGGCGGCCTTTGCGGTGTATTCGCCCTCGAGCTGGCGCACCTTCATTGAATATCTGCAGGCGGGCATCTGGCATATCTGGAGCGGCATCGACCATCTGCTGTTCCTGCTCTCGCTGTTGCTGCCGGCCGTGCTGCTGCGCCGCCATCGGCACTGGCAGCCGGTGGCGGCGGCCCGCCCTGCGGTGTTCAGCATTCTGAAGGTAGTGACGGCCTTTACGCTGGCGCATTCCATCACCCTCACCCTCGCCGCCTTGAACGTCGTGCGGCTGCCGAGCCGCCTGACCGAATCGGTCATCGCCGCCTCGATCATCATCGCCGCGCTCAATAATATCTTTCCCGTCGTGACGGACAGTCGCGCCCGCATTGCCTTTGCATTCGGGCTGCTGCACGGTTTCGGCTTCGCCTCGGTTCTGGCCGACATGGGATTGCCGTCCGGTGCCCGGTTGCTGTCCCTGCTGGCATTCAATCTCGGCATCGAAACGGGTCAGCTGGCCGTGGTCCTGGGGATCATGCCGATCGCCTATGCCGTGCGAAGCAGCCTGGTTTACCGCCGGGCGGTTCTACCCTGGGGATCCGCGCTGATCGCGGCAATCGCGCTGGTGTGGTTGGTGCAGCGCGCGCTGCCGCCGGTGGTATAGACTCGGCGACACATCGACCAGGAACAGGAGGGGGTCATGACGCTTACGAGGATCTGCCGGCGGGCTGCCCCGCTGCTTGCACTTTATGCAGTGACGGTGATCGTGCCCGTTCGCGCCCAGATATCCGGCGCGACATCCAGCGCGCCGCGCCCTGCGTTCGCCACGGGCGAACACGGCCCGCAACGCCCGCCCCTGTTCTTTCGGGAAGAATGGAAGCAGGGACCCAATGGCGGGGAAAATCCGGTCACGGCAGCCTCGCTGGCAAATCCGAATCTGGAGCTGACCCTCATCGCGCCGGCCGGCCAGATCGAGCTGACCGGGAATGCCGGTGACGAGAACAACCCCGTCCATGTCTGGCTGGGTCTATGTACTACGCCTTGTGGCCTGGCCCTGCGCAACCGCCAAAGCCTGGCCGACCTCACCGGGCTGGCCCGTATCCGCTGGACCTCGAAGATGTCCGGCTATCACCAGATCCGGCCGATTGTGAAGCTGGCCGACGGCACCTGGCTGGTGGGGGACCGCGCCGATGGTTCGCCGCGCGATTGGCTGGTGAGCGAGATCTGTTTTGCGGACCTGCACTGGATGAAGCTGGATATCGCGCGCGCCGTGGCCATCGGAACCACGGTTGAGCATGTGGATCTGTCCAAGGTGGATCAGATCGGCTTCGTCGATCTCATGCCCGGCAGCGGACATGGGCCCGGCGGCTGGTCGGACCTCGCGCAGGTGGAGGTTTACGCCCGCTCAGTGGCCCGGTGACAGCAGCCGCACCTCGTGCCGTGATTGCGCGAGGTGGATCTGCCGGGCCCGCAGCGCTTCCAGGGTGGTGCGGGAGATCTCGGCGCTGGCCGCGCCGTAATCGTCAACCGACACCCAGGGCTGGATGCTGATCTGAACAACTGAGCCCGCGAGGCTCGACACCCCGACGACGGGCGGCACATCCTTCAGCACCCGCGGATTGGCCAGCACCACCTCCTCGATGATCTGCAGCGCCGCGGCGACATCGGCGTCCGGCGCCACGCCCACCTGGATGCTGACCTGACGGATGTGACCATAGTTGTGGAGGATTTCACCGACAATCTTGCGATTCGGGATCACCACCGTGGAGCGGTCGGCGTGGGTCAGGAGGGTGCTGAACAGGGAGATATGCTCGACCCGGCCCTCCACGCCCGCAACCTGAACGTACTGGCCGACCCGGAACGGCTTGGTGAGGATGATGGAAAGTCCGGCCATGATGTTGCTGAGCACCCCCTGCATGGCAAGCGCGATGCCCGCACCCGCGACGCCCAATCCGGCGATCAGCGGCAGCAGCTGCACGCCTAGATTCTCCAAGGCCATGACGAGAAACAGCAGCAGCACCAGCCCGCGCGTGACCCGTGAGAGCAGTTGGCGCAGCGGCGGCTCCAGATCAAAGCGCCGCAGCCCCCGCAGCAGCCAGCGCTCCGCCCAGCCGCCGACGATGACCCCGACGATGATGATGACAATCGCCGTGAGCAGCCGCGGACCAAACTGGATCAGCAGATCGATGAGCTGCTGGCGGATGTGATCTATCGTTGACAGATGGATGTCCATTCAATCCTCCCCGATGTCCTCATTCCAGACCGCCGGGTGTTGGTGAATATAGCCGGTCAGCAGCGCTGCGCAGTCTTTTGAGTCAAGGTCGAACACCTCGACCCCGCGTTCCCGCAGCCAATCAATCCCGCCGCGAAAGGTACGCGATTCACCGACCACCACGCAGCCGATGCGAAACTGCACGATCAGCCCGCAACAGTACCAGCACGGCGCGAGGGTCGTAACCATCACCGTATCCTGATAGCTGCGGCGCCGACCCGCCTTGCGAAATGCATCCGTCTCGGCATGGATTGACGGGTCACCCTGCTGGATCCTTTGGTTGTGACCCCGCCCGAGCAGTGTGCCTTGTCGGTCAAATAGCGCGGCGCCAATCGGAATGCCGCCCTCGGCCAGACCCAGGCGGGCCTCCTGCAGTGCACACTCCAGCAACTCGGCATAGTCGGGTTGAGTCATCGCCCGGATGGTACGCGAAAACTGCGCAGCTCTTTTGGGCTGTTCAAAGGCCGTAACGGCCGCGCGCGTCATTACTTAAGCACCGGCGCGGTCATTTCCGCGTTGCGTGACCGGTGTCGATGTCGGCGAAACCCGGCCTCCAGAGTCCGGCGAATCAGACGATATGCATAGCAATGTAATTTGGAGATGTGACGTGTCGAAAAATCAGTTCACGAGCGCGGCGGAATTGATCGGTCGCGAGCCTTGCACGGCCACCGCCCAGCTGGGCAAGGTCGTTCATGATTCGCGTGGCAACGCCATTTGGGACTGGACCATTGAGACCGCCGTGCTCGCCCAGATAACGGTCGATGAGCTGCTGTGCCGGTTGGGTGATCCGATTTCACTGGACCTTGAGCAGGAAGCCGGGCGTACGATGAACTGGTGCGGCGACCCGTACAACCGGCCGTGTTGAAACGGTTCTGCCGAATGTCCTACAAACACCTGCTGTTACAATTCAAACGCCCGAGTTGATTCAAAGCCTTTCCATTCCCTGACAGCGCGCGATCATATGTCGCCAAACGCTGACAGCGCGATTCAAATAGCGCCATTTGAGTCGACTGCGTCAACCAATTCGCGCGTCACTCGCTACTGATCCCCATTGCCGGCACTGACTGTGCGATTGACTCGCCCGTCAGCGGTGTATCGACAGTGAGGGAGTGTTATGGACACCAGGAAGCTCAGCTTTGCCGTGTGCGGCGCCATTGTTGCAACGCTTACGGCCTGCGGCGGCGGAACCTCGGGTTATTCAGGTTCCTCCGGTTCACCTTCTGGATCAGGCGGGACGACGGCGCAGACCGCCAGCGTTCCGATGATGATCAGCGATGCATCCTCGGATGACTGGGCCACCATCGGCGTGAAGGTATTGAGCATTGCGCTCATTCCGCAAGGCGGCGGGGGCAATGTCACGGTCTACACCGCGCCGTCACCGGCCCCATTCGTCAATCTCGAGCAGCTGGATCAACTGGCCGAAATCCTCGGCAATGCGACCGTTCCGGTCGGCACGTATACTGGCGCGGTCGTCACCGTCAGCGGCAACCCCGGCGATGTGCTGTTGACGGCAGCAGCGGATCCGGAGACGGGTTTTGCCCTGGCGCCGAGCACGGCCGTAGCCACGGGCGACATTCACGTGGTGAATACCCAGGGCAGCGGCACGAGCCTCACGGCCCCGATCACCGTGACTTTCGTAGCGCCGCTGGTGGTGAGCACCACCGGCACCTCGGCGCTGGACCTGGAGTTTGATCTGTCGCACCCGGCCTTCCTCATCGGTCACAATCCGCCCGGCGCGACCGCCACACAGTGGGCCGTCAATTTCTCCGGTCCATTGCGGCATCGTCCGCTCGCCGACCTGCGTCGTCTGGTGCTGCGGCATACCTATGGCACGGTCACGATGATTTCCTCGGACAGCACCTCGATCACCATTGACAAGGATTTCCCGACCCTGCCCGCGGTGTCGCCTGAAACCGAAATCACCGGCACCCAGACCCTCACGATCCAGGCCGACGCCGCCAACGGCACCTTGTTCTATGACGTGGATGCCAAGACCGTCACGACCATCGATAACTTCTCGGGTGAGAGCAGCCTTGCGGGCAAATTCGTGCGCATCGCGGCCCGCTACCAGGAGAACGGCACGCTGGTGGCGACGCGCATCTGGGCCAGCAGCACCTTCAACAGTGTCTGGCTAAGCCCGGAGGGTCATGTCCTGAACGTGAATCCCAACACGGATATCATCACCGTCACCAACGAAGCCGGCATCGGCATACCCCTGACCGTCGATGCCAATACCAAGTTCTTCTATCGGCAGCCCTGGAATGCCACGGCCGATGCCACCCCGATCGGCACCGGCACCGGCTTTGTGACCGATCAGAACATCGTTCGCGGCTTCAAGGTTCACGCCAGTGTCGTGGACCCGCTCGCGGTGCCGCTGGTCGCGCAGGACATCGACATCGAGACGGCCGACTACTCGGGCACCATCTCGGCACCGAGCACCAGCGGCTTTACCTACACGCACAACTTCGTGCGTGCCGTGGATGACTACACCGTCACCCTCAACTACATCGCCTCCGCCACGGCCAACGGCAATGACCCGGTCAGCGGCATGGCCCTCACCGGCTACAAGTGGTGGAACTTCGCCTTCCCGACCATGGTGGATTCCGGCGCCAACGCCGTCACTGACTTCGTGTCCGCCACCAACGGTACGGCCAGCTTCGGCGGCACGGCCGGCGCGATCATCCCCTGGGGTGTGAGCTACGTGGTCTGGGCCGACCCGGCCAATGCCACCGGCTGGAGCGCGGCGAGTTCGATTCTGGAACCCACGCCCCTGCCGACCGGCACGGTCGCCACTGCGCCGGTGGCGGGCACCAACGCGGAAAGCTTCACGATCACGGCCGCCAATGGCGCGAATCCGGTGACCGTGACCGCCAGCACCGTCAGCGGCTCGGCCACCCTGGTGTACCAGGTGGACATGAGCGGCGGGGTGGTGACGGTGAGCCCCATCGACATCACCAGCTCCATGGGCTTGTCGGACTTCGTCAGCGGAATGGCCATTGGAACCAAGGTGCGGGTCTCGGGAGTGCCGCAGGCCGATGGCACCGTCAAGGGGTATGTGATCACCTACTTCACCGGCACGACCCCGACGGCGATGCCGTCCACCTGAAGCTCACCTGCCCCCCGCCACGCCCGGGCCCGAGATCCTCGGTCCCGGGCGCCTGGCGCACCGGGAGCGGCCGTCTCAGCCCTGTTTCTGGTACTCGGCCAACGAAATGATGCGGTGCGCGCGGATGTCCCAGAGAATGCACTTCATGGCGCCGCACACCTGCGAGAGCTTCACCCGGGCCACGCTTGGAAACAGGTGCTCATATTCCTTGTGGCACGCAATCAGCCGATAGCTGGGAATGCTCGAGGACAGATGGTGAATATGGTGGTAGCCGATATTGGCGGTGAAGAAGTTCAGCCAGCCGGGCAGGACCAGGAAACTCGTACCCTCGATGGCGCCGGTGTCGTAGTCCCAGGTCTCGCACCCCGTTGCATAGGAGTGCTCGAAATTGTGCTGCACGGTAAAGAGCACGATGCCCAGCCCGCCGGCGATCGAAACGCTGAGCAGGTAGACCGTGAAGAACAGCGCCGCACCGACGTACCAGCACATGATGGCCCAGACGCTGAGCAGCACCAGGTTGTTCCAGAGCATGTGGCGGTATTCCCGGGCGGTCTTCCAGTACCGGGTCTGGTAGCTCGCCGACAGCTCCCGCACCGAACGGCCGGAACCCGCCAACTTGCCACGGACGATGTGCGCCCACAGCCCGACGGTGCCCAGGATCCAGGTCAGGCGCGGATTGAAGATCAGGTAAATGAAGCCGGCCAAGGGCGCTGCGGCAATGCTGCATTTTTGCCGGTACAGACGTTGCTGCACAGCCGTCAGCGCCGCGTATTCATCGACCGACAATGTTGCGTACGGCCCACGGTAGCGATCCCAGTTGCCATTATTCGCGTGATGAAAGTTGTGGTGCTGCGCCCACACGTACTGCGGCATGCCCGACAGAACGCCCAGCGCAAAGCCGGTCCAGCGATTGAGCATCACGCTGCGAAAGAGACTGCGATGACCACACTCATGCATCAGCGCGAAAACGCGCAGCGTGAATAGGATGAGCAATGGCAGCGTCACAGCGACGATCCAGGGAGAGGTGCGTCCCATCGAGACAGCGACCCACCAGAGAACTCCCAGAGGCACCAGGGTCATCAGGACCTGGACGATTCCCTGCGAGTTATCGGACTTGCCGTAGCGTCCGATCATTCCCTGCTTCTGTTGCTTAACGCACTCGATCAGCGTTGTGATTGAGCGTACCCCGTGGCGAATCTATCGGGCAGATCGTATAGCCCGTACGTCTTTGTTCTTGCTTTCGCCGAGCTACGGGCGCGGAGTGTACCATAGCGTACACATGAATACCTGCGCGAAGTCACGTTTTGGCACGGTTAGTCACGTACCGACATATTAGCAGTTGCGAGGACAACGGGAGCGGGAGCCTTACTACGGCCCCGCGGGCCGCAGCCGGAAATCGTAATTGACCGTATAAAAAGGCACCTCCACCTGCTCCTCATCCGGGCCCTTGCCGGGCGGGTGCCGGTCAAACTGCGCGACCAGCGACTCCTTCATGCCGAAGACCGCATCGGAGTCCAGATACTGGCTTCCCGCCACGAACAGATGGGTGGTCACCGGCCGGTAGCCCTGCGCCGACACGATCATGTGAATGTGCCCGGGGCGATACGGGTGGCGCCCCATCTTGCGCAGCATGCGGCCCACCGGGCCATCGGTCGGCACCGGATAAAACGTGGGCCGGATGGAACGGAACCAGTAGCGTCCCTCGGCATCGGTGCGGATCCGCCCGCGCGCCTTCATGCCGGTCTCGCCGGGGATCTGCATGTCGTAATCGCCGTCGCCGTCGCCGGACCAGATATCCAGCAAGGCGTTCTCGAGCGGTCGGCCGTCTGCGCTCAAGACCCGGCCCGAATAAAATGCCGGCTCGCCTTTGACGCCGACGGCAAGATTGCTGCCCCGCGGCAGATCCGGCGCACCCTCCCAATAGAAGGGGCCCAGCACGGTGGATTCTGCGCTGCCCTGATCGGCGGGATGATTGATCGTGATGACCAGTACCGAGATGCCCAGGGTGTCCGACAACAGAATGAATTCCTGGCGCTTCGGGGTGCAGGTCTGGCCGACATCGGTGAGGAACTGAATGGCGCCCATCCACTCCTCTTCGGTCAACTGCACATCGCGGACGAAGTCGTGCAGATGCGTGACCAGCGAAGTCATGACCCGCTTGAAGCGCGGATCATCACTTTGCGAGAGGCGGTCGATCACCGCCTGGGTAATGCTTCGCTCATTGAATTCGCGCATCTCGCTCCCCCTCGTATGTCCTGCGCCCTAACGCCAGAGCCGGCTTGAGGCGATCTGCGCGCCCTCCACCAGCGACCGCAGTTTCAGGTAGGCAATATCCGGCTCCACCGGACCGAACCCGGCGAAGGTACCAAAGCCGCAGTCGGTTCCGGCGACGACCCGTTCGCGCCCGACGACCTCCGCGAAGCGCTCGATGCGCTCGGCGACCAGCTCCGGGTGCTCAATGTAGTTGGTGGTCGTGGCCAGCAGCCCCGGAATCATGATCTTGTCATCCGGTATGCGGATCTTGCGGAACACCGACCACTCGTGTGCATGGCGCGGATTGGCGGCCTCGAACAGCAGACCCTGTGGCTTGGCTTTGATCACCACCGGCAGCAACCGTTCCAGCGGAATGTCGTGATGATGCGGGCCCTCGTAGTTGCCCCAGCACACATGCATGCGTACCCGCTCGGCGGGGACATTGCGCAGCGCATGATTCAGCACCTCGATGTGCCGCGCCGCGAGCAACTCGAACTCCTCCACCGTGCGGTCGCGGTACATGGTATGCCGACCCATGGCCAGATCCGGCGCATCGATCTGCAGGATGATGCCGGCGCGCACGATGGCCTCGTATTCAACGGCCAGCGCATCGGCCAGCGCCTCAAGGTATGCATCCTGCGTGGGGTAGAAGTCATTCGGCTGAAACAGGGCGATCACCCCCGGTGAGGCCGCGTTCATGAAGGCGCCGTGCGGTCGGGAGGCGGCCACGGCCGCCTTCAGGTTCGCAATGTCCGACTCGAGCGGCCGCAGGTTCTTGACCGCCACCGGCCCCACGCAGCGCGGCCGCCGATACTTCGCGGTCGAACCGCGCTCCGCGAGTTTGCGCAGCAGCGCCGGAAACTCGACCAGATCCTGCCCGGGCTGGCGCGGTGAGTCGCCGTCAAAGCCGGAAAACCGGTCGGCGATGTAGGTGGCATAGCTGATCTTGCTCATCTCGCCATCGCTGACGAAATCGATGCCGACCCGCTTCTGGTGATCGACCACTTCGGCCACCGCCGCCGTGATGACGCCATCGTCACGGGCCAGGTCCCGCTGCGCGTCCGTCTCGCGGGCAAACACCACGTCGGTCACGGCCTGGCTGCGCGGCAGACTGCCCACATGCGTCGTCAGAATCCGGTCGATTCGGCTGCTCATTGGCGCGATATCCCCCTTCGGGCGGCTCAGCGGAAGGTATTGTTGGAATGATGGTCGCCGGCCAGCCAGCGCTTCAATGACTGGTGGGCATCGGCGCGGCGCTCTTTATTGATGTCGGCCACGTGCGGCGGATCGAGCGTGAACTCCAGGATCAGGCCGTTCGGATCCGTGACGTACACCGACCGGCAGTAGCCGTGCTCGAGCACATAGGTGGCCGGCGGTTTGATACCGGCCTTCTCGATGCGCGCTTCGATGGCGGCCTGGGTTTCTGCATCCACGGACAGGGCGATGTGGTGAAACGGCGATGCGGGCATCTTCGGCCCGAACTCGGCCTGATCGGCCGGGTCGGCGAACTGGAAGAACGCCAGAGCACCGCCATCCCCGATGCCGTAGAAGGTATGCACGTAGGTGCGCTCCTTGCCGAACAGCAGATCCGTTTCGCACCAGGTGGCGGTCAGCGGCAGGCCGATGACCTCCTCGTAGAACTGCCGGGTTTTCTCCTGGTCCTTGGTCACATACGCGGTGTGATGCAGCCGCGCGGGAAGCTTGGTCATGATGGATTCCTCCTAATGTCCGGCCATGCCGTATCCTGTTCCAATGCCGTGCGGATCGACTTGCCGTGCTGGTCGAGGAGCGGTGCGGCGCGCACCGAATCGGCGCGCTGGCCGTCGAAGCGGACCGCCGGTCGCACTGCCTCGGTCGCAGTATGCGGTCCCTCAATGGGCACAACAATGCCCAGGTGCCTGACCTGCGGGTCATTCACCACGTCATTGATGCGGTTCACGGCGGCATGGGGCACATCGGCAGCCCGCAGCCGCTCCTCCCAATAGGCCAGCGGCCGGCGCGAGAAGCGGGCATCCAGCTCCACGCGCAGCGTGTCGTATTCGGCGATGCGCCGCTCGCGGGGATTGAAGCGCGGATCGGTTCCCAGTTCCGGGGACTCCAGCGCCGCCACCAGTCCCGTCCAGAACTTCTCCAGCGAGGAGAGGTGGATGGCGATCAGCCGGTCATCCGCGGTGCGCAGAATATAGGCCTGGGCCAGCCGCGGCCGGTCCGCGGAAGTCGGTGTCTCACCGGTGGCGAAGAACGCCGCGAAGGGCTCGACCGCAAAATGTGCCATGGCCTCGAGCATCGAGACCTCGACAAGCCCGCCCTGCCCGGTGCTGCCCCGGCGCACCAGGGCCGCGAGGATGCCCTGCGAGGCATACATGCCGGTGATGGCATCGGCCAGGGCCGGCCCCAGAAACTGCGGCCGCCGATAATCCACCACGACGCTCAAGAAACCGCTCAAGGCCTGCGCCACCGAGTCATAGCTGGGGCGTTCGGCATACGGACCGGTTGCGCCAAAGCCGCTGATGGAACAGTAGACCAGCCGCGGGTTGAGCTTGAGCAGATGCGCCGCGCCGGCGCCGATGCGCTCGGCGGCGCCGGGCCGGAAATTCTGGATGTAAACATCCGCTTCGCGGATCAGTTTCTGAAACAACTCACCGTCGCCCGGCTGCTTCATGTTCAGCGCCAGGCTGCGCTTATTGCGGTTGTAGGCCTGGAAATGCGCGGAATACTGGCTGCCCTGGTAGGCCCGGTAGGGATCGCCATCGGGACTTTCGATCTTGATGACATCCGCGCCGAGGTCGGCCAACAGCATCCCGGCGCAGGGACCGGTGATGAAGGTCCCCTGCTCGACAACCCGGATTCCGGTCAATGCAGGTTCCATCAACCTTCCTCACTCGGAACAAAACCCGGTGGCAGGTCCCCATCATAGGCAATGGCGCGTGCTGCGGCATGCGACATCACGAAGCCGATCGCGCGCGTCTGCTCCTCAAGCAGGTGCCCGATCAGCCCGGCGGTGCGCGCCAGCAGCGGCACGCCCTTCAGGGCCAGCAGCGGATACCCGGCGTCCAGCAGCACCGCCGGGATGGCCCCCGAGACGTTCAGCGCCAGGGGCCGACCGACCGCTTCCGGCAGCAACTGCTCGACCAGCCCGGCGATTTCGGCATGCCGGCCCGAGGTGCCGGTTTCGGCGGCCACGGCGAACAGGCGCAGGGCGCGTGGATCACGGCCCTTGTGCAGGGGATGACCATACCCTGGGATCGCCCGCTTGGCGGCCCGGTATTCCCGCAGCACGGTCAGCGCCGCTTCACTTAATGAGGATGCGGTCGCAGCCCGGGTCCGAATCTCGGCAAAGAGCCGTCCGGCCGCTTCGGCCGATCCGAGTACGACGGAGCCGCAGCCGAGGATCCCGGCTGCCACGGCGCCCTGCAGCGCCTCAGGCGCCGCGGCCAGCGTCATGCGGGCCGCCTGGACGCTGGGCACCATTCCATGCTCGGCAATCGCCACCAGCGTCGCATCGAGGATCCGCAGCTGGGCCGGTGAGGGCAGCGCCCCGGTCAGCAGCAGCCAGAAGTGCTCCGTGAACGTGATCGAGCCCACCAGCTCGGCGGCCAGGTCGCGGCCGCGGACGACGATGGTTTCAGCGTTCGACGTGGAAATTGCTGAACTGCGCTGATCCTGACGGCCGATTTTCACTTTACCCCTCGATATGTTATTTTTCGAATACCGAAACAGTTGTCGGTATACGAACGATACTGGACCCGGGCTCCAGAGAGTGTCAATACCATGGTAACCACTCGCACGGCCGCCGTCCGCCGCGAAGTGATGGGCGGCCTTGCCAAGGGCCTCGCGGTCATTCGGGCCTTTGGCCGCGATCATGCGGCGCTGAGCCTCAGTGACATCGCGCGCAGTGCGAGGATACCCGCCGCCACTGCGCGGCGCTGCCTGCTCACCCTCGAGGAGCTCGGGTATGTGACCCGCAACGGACGCAGTTTCCTGCTGCGACCGAAGGTGCTGGAACTCGGCGCCGCCTACCTCGAATCGATCAACATCGAGCAGCTCACCCGCACCCATCTTGAGGAACTGGCGCGCGTGACCTCCGACTCGGCTGCATTATGTGTGCTGGATGGCGCTGAAATCGCCTATGTGGCGCGCACCTCCGTGCGCACCCTGCTGCGGCTGGAGGCCCATGTCGGCAGCCGCTTCCCCGCCCATGCCACCTCCATGGGCCGGGTGCTGCTGGCAGGACTGGGTCCGGAGCGGCTCAAGCACTATTTCGACACCGCCAGGCTCGATGCGCTGACGGAGAACACGGTGACCGATCCGCTCAAACTGCGGGCGCTGATCGATGAGGCGCGACGCAGCGGCTACTCGGTCGTCGCCGATGAACTCGCCTATGGCGTGATCGCCCTCGCGGTGCCCGTGCTCGATCATCAGGGGCGGGTCGTCGCGGCGCTGAATTCATCCAGCCATTCCGGCCGAATGAGCCGCACCAAGCTCATCCGCGGGCGACTGGCGATGCTGCAGGACGTGAGCCGCAAGATCTCCACGGACCTCGCGACCGTGCCCGGTTTGTCCCTGAGCGCGCAAACCTGAAGCGGGCCCGCCGCACACCCTCACACCTGCGCCTCCAGGATCTGGAACTCCGATTCGGTGCCGATCTGCCGCACGGGTCCGAAACCGCTGGCGCCCAGCAATGCCAGCATTTCGGCCAGGCTGCGTTCCTTGGCACCCAGTGCCACCAGCATGTGCAGGTCAACGCGCGCCAGCGCCCGGTTTTCTGCCGAAGGCTCGAGCCGCGCGGGCATGAGCCGTTCGATGATCAGCAAGCGGGCGCCCGGGCCCATCGCACGCCGGCAGCTGCGCAGGATGTCCTGCGCCTTGTCATCGGGCCAGTCATGGATGACGGTCTTCATCAGATAGATATCCGCGCCCGCCGGCACGCTCGCGAAGAAATCACCGGCCAGGAACTCGCAGCGGTCTTCCAGCCCCCGACCCGCCAGATGCTCGCGCGCCCTGGATATCGCATGGGGCATGTCGAACAACACGCCCTGCGCGCTCGGATACGCGATCAGAATCTGCGCCAGCAGTTCACCGTAGCCGCCCCCCACATCCATGACCCGCCGGCCCGCGAAGTCATACGCCCGGGCGATATCCAGCGCCGCCAGGCGCGTCAGATCCACCATCGCCTGGTTGAATATCCTGGCGGCCTCAGGATCGCGTTCCAGATGATCAAATCCGCTATTGCCGGTAATGAGCGATCGGGCGCTCTGGCCGGTTTTGACGCTGTGAAGCAGGTTGGCCCAGATTTGCCACGCCTCGCCGCCCCACTGCAGCGTCCAGGCACGCATCGAGCAGGGCACATCGGCCCGCAGCAGCCGGCCCAGCCGCGTCATCTCAAAGGCGCCGTCGTCGCGCTGCCGACAGATATCGACGCTCCCCAGGGCGCTTAGCAGTCGTCGCAGCGCCGGTGCATCGGTGCCTGTTGCCGCCGCGAGCTCCTCGGCGGTGCGCGGGCCTGATGCCAGCAGATCCGCGAGACCCAAGCGGGCCGTCACATAGCAGGCCTGGGCGATCCAGCTGCCATTGATCAGATCGAGCAGCTGACGCGCCGCGGCCATGTCATCGTTACCGGGTCGTGAGGTTTGCATGATGTCCTTGCTGCCTAATTCAGCGGCGCCTCCATACCACTGGCTTCGCGCCCCAGCCACGCGAGCATCGCGATCGATCCCGCGGCGGCCAGCACCACCGAGGCCAGCGCCACCCGGTAATCCCCGCCCTGCCGGGTCGCGATCCAGGTCTGCAGCAGCGCATTGGAGGAGGCGATG
>Ga0210400_10000850_pt1 | contig 32072 bp, 30 predicted proteins | sample IncBWH26MmetaG_FD_155456 | JGI IMG/M metagenome (GOLD analysis project Ga0210400, IMG submission 155456) | Forest soil microbial communities from Barre Woods Harvard Forest LTER site, Petersham, Massachusetts, United States - Inc-BW-H-26-M | ecosystem: Environmental > Terrestrial > Soil >... | reverse complement strand
GCAGAGGCTCATCGCCGAAATCTCGCGGCAGACCGCCGGAGTCCACCAGCAGCACGCCGCGGCTCTTGCGCCCGTAGCCGCGCGAAAGCACATCGAAGCGGACTCCCCGCGCCTTCAACAACTCACCCAACAGAATGACGAATGGAGTTTTCCCCGACCCTCCGGTCGAAAGATTTCCCACGCTGATGACCGACCCTTGCAGGGCACGCGGGCGCAACCAGCCATGGCCGTAGAGCGCGTTGCGCACCCCAACCACTCCGCCGTAGATGGCTGATAGAGGATTCAAGTTCATAGCCGCGCTAGCAACTCCAGCAGCTCATCAGCCGTGCGCATGGTGGCTCCAACCTGCGACCGCATGGTCTCGGCGGCACGCCGGCCCAAGGCTCGCCGCTCGGCGTCGTTGGCCAGCAACTCCATCAACACCAGCGGCAACTCCGCCGGACCGACAATCCTTACCGCATCCCGGCTCTGAAACAAGCCCACAATATCCCGGAAGTTTTCCGTGTGATTGCCGACCACCGTGGCCACGCCAAGCTGCGCAGGTTCGATGATGTTGTGTCCCCCGCGCGGCATTAGGCTTCCCCCCACAAACGCGATGTCGGCGAGCGCATACAGCGCGGCCAGCTCCCCGATTGTATCCAGCAGAAGCACGCCGCCGGTCAAAGCTTCTCCATGCCAGGCAGATCGTCTACAGAAGCGAATGGACATCCGCTCGAGGAGCGCAGCCACGGCCGGGAAGCGCTCCGGATGCCGGGGCGCGAGAATCATCACCGCTCGGGGATGATGCACCAGCAAGTTCTCAAACGCCTTCAGCAGCAATGGCTCCTCTCCGTCGACAGTGCTGCCGCACACGATTACCGGCCCGGCGCCGGCCTGGACGATCGACTCTCGCAAGCTCTCGACAATCACAGTCGCAGGTGCGACAAGGATGTCGAACTTCAGATTTCCGGCAACGCGCACGCGCTCAGGGATGGCGCCGATATCTCGCAGACGCGCGGCGTCTTCGGGCGTCTGCGCCAGAAACAGGTCCATGTTCGCCAGCAGTCTTCGAAGCAATCCGCGGAATCGCCAGTAACTCGGCCAGGAACGGTCCGAAATGCGCGCATTCACAACGGCAATCCGCGCCCCGCTGGCATGCGCCAGCTGCAGAAAGTTGGGCCAGAACTCGGTCTCAGCAATCACCACCAACTGCGGACGCAGTGCCCGCAGGTAAGGACGAACGGCGAATGCGAAGTCCATCGGAAAGTAAAACACGTTGGACGCGCCAAAGCGCTTGCGGGCGAGCGCCTGAGCAGTATCGGTGGTCGTGGAAATGAAGATCGTATGCTCCGGGCAACGGCGCCGAAGTTCCTCCACCAGGCCCGCGACCGCCAGCACCTCGCCAACGGAAACGGCGTGAACCCAGATCACCGGCTGTCCTTTGCCGGGCAACTGAAGGCGTAAAGGTACTTTCCCTAGCCTCTCCGCCAAACCCTTGCGGTACTTGCCGTGGCGCGCCATCTGGAAGAGCCAGTAGGGCAGGCTTACCAACATCCCTAGCGCCAGCGCCGCGCTGTAGAGGAAGCTGTAGAGAGAAGAGATCAAGTTGAGCCATTCTAAACAAACCTCTGGCTACGGAGTGAGATTCGTATCAGGGCAGACTTTCAGAGCCTGCCTCCGCGCCGCCGAAGGGCGTGCCGTACACGCACCTGCTCAGCACGCCTTCAGGCGCTGCCCGTCCAAATTAGAGTTCCACCAGGGCGGGACAGGGCTAGCCTCTATAATCGGGGCATGCAACAGATGAGAGTTTGCTTTCGCCGCGTCCCCCTCGTCGCATGCGCCATCGCAATCCTCGCGCTTTCCCTTGCCGCCAAGGACTTCGTCAAGCCCGCAGCCCGGCCCGCGAAGACCTATCCCGCGCACGACGACCACGCTGACGAGCAGGTCGCCATCGCCGCCGATCCCTACGACACTCCTGACAAGGCAAAGATATTCTCGGTGGATTTTCACGACCACGGATTCCTGCCCATCTTTTTCATCGTAACCAACGACGGCAACCAGCCCATCTCCATCGCCAACATGCAGATGACTCTGACCACCGCCAACCGCGACAAGCTGACGCCCACTGCTCCCGAAGATGTCTACCGCCGCCTCACCAATCCCCGCGCCAATACCAGGCCACCGCTGCCAATTCCCATCCCGCACAAGAATGTGAAAGGCACCATCACCCAGAAAGAGCGCGACGAGATCGAATCCTCACAATTCGCCGCCAAAGCCGTCGAGCCCCACACCACGCAGTCGGGATTCCTCTTCTTCGACGTGGAAGACATGCCCGCACCCCTCGCCGGCGCGCACCTCATCGTAACCGGCGTCAATGACGCCAAAGGTAAAGAGCTGTTCTACTTCGAGATTGTGATAGCGAAGTAGGTGAGCCTGCCGCCAAAGCCGTCGAGCCGGCTTCACCCAGTGCGAATACGAACAGCCTGGACAATGAATCTTTGAGGCGCTCGGCCAACGTAGCGAAACGGAAAACACGTCACAAGCGTCAGATCCGACTGGGGAGAAGACTCGACCAGTTCGACATGCTGCGGGCCAACGACCTCGGTGCGCACGACTTCATATTGGTACTTCCCGTGCGGTGTCTCCAACTTGACCAGATCATGGAGTCGGACGTGGGCCAGACCGCGAAAAAATGTCTCGCGATGACCCGCAAGCACAACGGTGCCGGCGCCTTCCGGAGTCGAACTCTGAGGAAAGTGCCCCACCGCGTGGCGCAATGTTCTCTCGTCAACCCCTTCCGCAATGATCGCCGAAAGTCCAACGCGAGGAATTGAGATTTTTCCGAAAGGATCGCCAAGCTGCCCCAGGCTGCCTTCGGCGCGATCTTGCCGCAACACTTCGAGCCGCCTCGCTTGCTGCGCCTGAAATGTGACGGAGGACCAGGACTCCAACGCCACTGACGCGATTGCCAATACGCCCGCCAGCCAGCAAGCGTATTCGATGCACCGCAGCAGTCGGTGTCTGAGCGTGGCTGATCTGTTGGATGTCTCTGCGTCCCACCTATCCCGAATCATATGCCATTGCTCTTGCGAGGCCCCGATGCCCGCGCGCGCCGCGGACACCAGGTCCTCCAACAAAAGATCAGGTGCGCATTGCCATGCGCAAGACCACGGCTACACCCAGCAGGCTAAGCCCAATTAATGCAAGCAGAGGAAGCACGCTTGACGTGTGCGGCAGTTCGGCTTCCTGCCGCGCAGCAACTTGAGTGTTCGCCGGGTTCGGAGCGGGGCTGGCCGCACGAGGCGCCTGATTTGCCGCTGTGCGCGCACTGGTTGGCTGTGGGCTTGGCTCCGCGGCCGGAGTTTGGTTTCGAGCCTCCTCCGATTCCATAGAAGGAACTTCTCTCCTATTCAGACGCGAAAGCAGTTCGGCCTCCGCCTTCGGATACACGAATTCCTGTCCGAAGGTGTCGCCAGGATAGAACCATGCCGCCAGGGCCATGGGCTGGTCGCGAGGGCGCTCGTCGTAAGTGAGAATGGTCTTGCCCGCAGGTTCCAGGCGCTCATTGGGAATCGCCATGATCGTTGTGATTAGCGCGCTGCGGTCTTCGTTAAAGATTTGCACGATGTGGCGATTGGAGGCGCTGTCCAGCAACTTAAATGTGTAGGTACCTGCGGGCAAAACTCGCCCCGGCACCTCGACTGGCTCGCTGAAGGTTACCTTGGTGGCTTTGTCCCATTCATCGGCATGAGCGAGCGGGAAATAGGTGGCAGGCAAGAGCGCCAGCCCGAACAATACGGTAAGCTTTCGAAGCATTCTCATCGACGTACCTCCTCAGGGTCCATATCCATATCTAGCGGCATCTAGCGGCGGAATCGAATCCGCCGTGAGCATCTGAAGGGGCGCGGCAATACCTCAGCAGACCACACTGAAGCCTGATGTTGAATTGGTTAGAAACCCTAGAGTCCAGACATGTCCACCGTAGGCCGCCTAGGGCCTAAAATGGAGTGCCGTTTTCGGTCGACAAAGGCCCCTACCAAGAGCGCGCGGGTGCCCATCCTTGGCCCGTTCTTTGCAGCAGAGCCTGACCCGGGCGAGGTCGAAGAGGTGGGATTTTTTGATTCCTTATTTGCTGTCATGTTTCAGTGTCTCCGCTCAGTATTCCCTTGACTCCGATCCCTAAGTCTGCGATCCTATCTCTCTAGGCATTTGATCTTTGACATAAGAATAGCAATGAGATAACTACTGTAAATGCAATATTTTACCGTCGAGGCATGCGGGTTTCCGGCCTTTCGCGCATCGGGCCGAACCTAAGTCCTTTGAATGGAATATTTTGCAAGCAAGTCCTTTGCTTCCAATATTTTAGCCAGACCCGGCACATATCCCGAACCGCTAACTAGCTGATTCCAGAGATTTTACGCGGATCGATCTATGATTTTTTTTGATCCAGATTAAGACTGACCGCCGAGCACTGGCCACTGATTACTGGCCACTGACCACTGCCTTATAATCCCGATTATGTCGACCTCCGCCGACACCTCCGTCGCCGCCCACACAACCTACGAGCCCGTCATCGGACTCGAAGTCCACGTTCAGCTTCTGACGGCGTCGAAGATTTTCTGCTCCTGCTCCACGCGCTTCGGGGCTCCGCCCAACACCAATGTGTGTCCGGTGTGCTTGGGAATGCCCGGAGCTTTGCCGGTGTTGAACCGCAAGGCGGTCGAGTTCGCCGTGCGGGCGGCGATGGCGCTGAATTGCCGCATCAATGAGACTTCGATCTTCGCTCGCAAGAACTACTTCTATCCCGACCTGCCCAAGGGCTACCAGATTTCGCAATACGACAAACCGCTGGCCGAGCATGGATATGTCGAAGTACAAATGCCAAAGCCTTTAACCGCAAAGGTCGCGAAGGAAGGCCGCGAAGGACGCAAAGAAGAGCGAGAACTTGCGACTAAGAAGATCGGGATTACCCGCGTGCATCTCGAAGAGGACGCGGGCAAGAGCCTGCACGAGGGCTTTCCAGACTCCGACGAAAAGACTGCCATCGACCTCAACCGCACCGGAGTGCCGCTGATCGAGATCGTCAGCGAGCCCGATATTGCCACGCCCGACGAGGCTTACGAATACCTGACGCGCCTGAAGGAGATCATCCTCTACACTGGCGTCAGCGATTGCAACATGGAGGAGGGTTCGCTGCGCTGCGACGCCAACGTCAGCGTGCGTCCGCGCGGGCAGAAAGGGTTTGGGACGAAAGTCGAAATCAAGAATGTGAACTCCTTCCGCTTCATCCGCGAAGCGCTCGTCTACGAGATCGCCCGCCAGGTGGAGGTGATCGAAGCCGGCGGCAAGATTGTGCAGGAGACGCGCCTCTACAACTCGCACGAAGGCAAGACCTACAGCATGCGCTCGAAAGAGCAGGCGCACGACTACCGCTACTTTCCCGAGCCTGACTTGCTGCCGCTGGTAGTGGACGAGAAGTGGAAGGCCGAGATCGCAAAGACTCTGCCAGAACTGCCGGAAGCGCGCCGCGCGCGCCTGGTGAAGGAATACGGCATCACCGAATACGACGCGCAGGTGCTGACAGTGTCAAAGTCGCTCGCCGATCAGTTCGAAGCGGCGGCGAAGGCGGCGAAGAATCCCAAGCGGGTGGCGAACCTGGTGCAGAGCGAACTGATGGGCCGTCTCAAGGCGCGGGGCGCGGCGATTGAGCAGTCTCCGATTTCGATGAAGGGCGTGGCGGCGTCCGCCGATCTGGTCGAGAGCGGCGCCATCTCGGGCAAGATGCTCAAGGATCTTTACGACCTGTGCTTCGAGCGCAACAAAGATTTCCCCGAGGTCTACGAAGAAGAGGGGCGTCCGCAGCAGTCGTCGGACACATCCGCGCTGGAGAAGATCATCGACGAAGTTGTAGCCGCGAATCCCAGGCAGCTCGAACAATACCGCGCCGGCAAGAAGACTATGCTTGGATTTTTCGTCGGGCAGGTGATGAAGGCGTCCAAGGGCCAGGCGAATCCGCAGTTGGTCAATGAGCTGCTGACCAAGAAGCTGGGATGAACGTGTGACCGACGTAATCTGATTCCTTGCTCCCGCCCACACTACGATGATGCCGGGCCCGTTTATCGCGGGCTGACCGTTCGAGAGCCTTCATGAAAATCAAGCTCGACCGCATCATCAGCATTGCGACGTTGGTGGCTTCGCTCGTGGCCATTGTTCTGGTGCTGAAGAAGCCGGCTCCGGTGGCGCACCCGCAGACTCCGGCGGCAATCGCTGCCAACGCTCAGTCGTTTGGGCAGAAGATGGAGCAGTTCGAACAGGGCGCCCAGCAAGCTCCGCCATCATCCGGCGGAAGTTATTCAGCGACGCCCTCGGAGAGTCAGCAGACTGTTCCTTCCAGTCCGCAACCGAAAGCGGAGGTTCGCCTCAACTCTGACGAAGTGGGCGCAGCGCTGGCTCAGGCAATTGGAGTCGCTGGAGCCGGGGAACTCTCACCGGATTCTAATCTCGGCAGCGGAGCGCCAACCATCAAGGATCAGCAGGTCAGCTTCGACGGCGACATCGTCCACGGACAATTTCTTACCGAGATCGCGGGGAAAGACGTCTGGATAACGGTCTCGGGGCATCTCGCCTCGAAAGATGGATATGCGACTTTCGAGCCGACTGACTTCAAAGTGGGTGATCTAAGCGTGCCGGTTTCGCTGGTGAATCCTGCGTTGCAGAAGAAACTCGCCGAGCAGCGCGACCGCTTGAAACTTCCGGACTCCGTGGGCGCCCTGAAAGTGCAGAACGGGGAGTTGGTGATGCAACAGAAGTAGCAGGGGAGAGCGAGCGGCCCTTCGGGCCGCGACCGGTCAGAGACCCAGTCCTACATCAGACTGGCCCCACACGATTCTCTGCGGCGACCTTCGCATACCAGCGGCCTGACTCCTTGATGACACGCCGCTGCGTTTTGAAGTCTACATAGGCCAGGCCAAAGCGCTGGCCAAAGCCTTCGGCCCATTCGAAGTTGTCCAGCAGAGCCCACGCGTGATAGCCGCGGACGTCGGCGCCATCGGCGATGGCTCGGGCGAGCGCTTGCAGATATTGGCGGTGATACGCAATGCGGCGAGCGTCGCGGATCACGCCACTCGCGTCGGGGCCGTCATTGTAGGCGCACCCGCTCTCGGTAATTTCGATCTGCGGCCGGTTGAAGTCGCGGCTGATGCGCGTGACCACGTCATACAGGGCCTGCGGCCAAATCTCCCATCCAATGTCGGTCCTCGGACCCTGCTGACCGACCCCCATCTTCACCGGGAACAACCACTGCTGCGCGTGGGAGAGTCGCTCCATCGCGCCGGGCGCCGATGCGATGGTGCGGTAGTAGAGGTTAATGCCGACGAAATCCAGCGGGGCTCGCATCTTGTCGAGGTCGCCGGCCTTGATCCCCATAGCGGTCTCCGGGAGAAACGCAAGCGCTTCCGGGTAGCGTCCCTTGAGTGCCGGCTCCAGAAACCACAGGTTGGTGATGGCGTGACAGCGCGCGGCCGCCAGACGGTCTGGTTCGGAATCGGTGGCCGGCTCGCAGGCGGACATACTGAACGCGGTTCCCACGCGCGCGGAGGGACGAGTTGCCTTCAACGCGCGGAAGCCCGCGCCCTGCGCCAGGTTCACTGTGTGGGAAGCGCGCAGGAAGTCGAGTAGGCTTTTGCGTCCGGGAGCGTGCGTGCCTTCGAGATGACCCAGGTCGGTAAAGGCGGAGGGTTCGTTGAACAGAATCCAATCAGAAACGCGATCACCAAGGGCGCGAGCGAGGAGATCCACATAGTCGGCAAAGCGAGAAGCCGTATCGCGATTGGGCCAGCCTCCGGCATCTTCCAGAGCCTGCGGCAGGTCCCAGTGGTAGAGTGTGACAAAAGGCCGGATTCGGGCGTCCAGCAGGGCGTCCACGAGACGGCTGTAGTAGTCGACGCCCTTGGAATTCGCCGGCCCGGACCCGGCAGGCTGAATACGCGGCCAGGAAATCGAGAAGCGGTAGCTGTTCAAGTTCATCGCCTGCATGAGCGCGATGTCTTCGCGCCAGCGATGATAGGAGTCACAGGCTGCGTCGCCGGTGTCGCCATTCTTTATTTTGCCAGGAGTATGGGCGAAGCGGTCCCAGATCGATTCGCCCTTGCCATCTTCCTTCCAGGCGCCTTCGATCTGATAGGCAGCGGTGGCGGTGCCCCAGATGAAATTCCGGGGAAAGGCGATCTCGGAAGAGGTATCAAACTGTCCGGCGTGGGAACTGACAGGAGCCGGGGAACCCGCTGTACGCGCCGCATTCGACGACACGCTGCAACCCGACAAGAGACCCGCGGGCAGGGTGGCCGCCACGCCTGCGAGCAGGGCCGAGTGCGTAAATTCGCGGCGGGTCAGGCGCAAGGTGGAATGAGACTCCTACAAAAGCGATAGGGCATTCTAAACCGGAAAGTGAGAGCGTGCAGAGCAGGAGGGGGAACCCGGAGCTCACCCTGCAGGATGATTGTTTTCCGGGCTACTTGACCGGACTCTCGGTCAGGGCTTTATACGAGTAAATAACCTGTTGGTCATATAGCACTTGAGTGGCCCACCATCCCAGGAAAGCCGCCGCGGTGAGGAACAAAGCGAGAACAAGGTAGACGGCTCGAGCTTCGACACGCGGGGTTTGCGATCCAGGCTCTTCTGCCGCGCCGTTGCTCTTCACCCTGCGTTGCCACAGCACGCACCAACCTGCCGCGGCAAGGGCCAGCAAAGTGAATTCCATGTAGGGTGGATCACTGGCCGCGCGTTCCCGGAAGTGGTTGATTGTCGCAACTGCTCCAGGCACCAGGTAAAGCAGGAGAACCGCCCACCGCAGCCTGGAGCGAAATCTCGCGCTCCACCAGAACAAGCCCAGAGAGAAGGCGAGCAGCCCGTCGAACGCGGCGCCACGCAGCACCATGATCTGATCGTGAAACAGCCTCACCCTCTCGGTTGCATCGGTCCCCTTCAACAGAAGCGCGGCTTCCTGAACGTGAAACATGTCGTTGGCGAGGGTTTGCTGGTCGCTGATCCAGTCGTGGGTTTTAGGAACGATCCAGCGGGCGGTGAATTCGCAGTTCGAATCATTTTCCCGGAAGTGTTCCCGCTTGTCATTGGAGGACTCACCAGGCTTTTGAGCCACAACGCCTCGTTGCAGAGTCTGACAATAAACATCGGTTCGAATGCTGGTCTCTGTCACTCCAACCTGGAACAGATATCTGGATATCTGCACGTGGAGGTCGCCGTCGTCGAAGAAATCCTGCGCGATGCGGGACACTGCCGAACCCAGGGGATAGGCCATGGCGAACAGCAGAACTCCGGCCACCGCAGGCTGGTTTTGGTCCTTCACCCAGCCCAGAATGTTCTTGATGCTGCTTTCGGTGTCTGAGAAGAAGAGATGAAGGACGAGGAGCACCCAGGGAAGAGCCAGTGCTCCGACGATGATGGTATCAAACGCGATTCCAAGAGCGCCCATCCCTCACCCAGATCCTTTCGTGAATAGAGCCGGCGTATGAAGCGGCTCACTTCTCGTCCCGCACCTTCACTTTAAGTCCGCCAAGTCGGCCTGCAATTGCTGCATGTTGAAGCCGTTGGGCGCGACGGTCTGACCGCCTTTCTGCTCGAGATAATCGGGGCTGAGGATGGCGTAGGCCTCATCGCAGTAGGCTTCCCAAAATCCCCAGGTCATGGCCTGGAGGCCGCCCCAGGTGACGACGGTGAGACTGCGGGAGTCGTACGCGACCACGGGGACGGCGTGTCCGCCCCAGGAGCCGGGCGCACCGTCGCCTCCAGTGCCTTGCGGAGGAACAGACCAAACCTGCTTGTTGCTGGTCTGGGCTTGCGCGCTCTTGGGCAGAGCCACTCCGATGTAGCAGCCGCCGAAGATCCAGACCGCATCCATGACGTGCGTGTGGTTAGCAGGTTCGAGAGCCATGAAAGCCTGTATCTTGTGGCCGGCGATGCCCTGCTGCCGCCAATAGTTCAGAACGTCAAGTTCCTGGGCCCCATTGTCGTTGGCTCCGGTTGAGGGATTGTAGCCTGTGATAGCGGAATAGGCGGCTACGATCTGCTTATCGGACGGCGTGAACATTTTGGACTGCGAACTGGCCGTCCATTCCATGATCATGTGGCCGGCCGCGGCGCATGTGCAATCGCCGAGCTGGTCGTTATCCATCATGCCCCAGGGGCCTGTGACCTTTGGGGCGAGGTTCAGGGCGGGAGGCGGCGCAGGTAGAGCGGCCGTGGTGTAAGAAGCGAGCAGCAGAGTGCGCGGGTCGTGGCGCGCCGCGTGTTTGCCGAGCTTCAGCTTAAGGGGATCGATTCTGGTTGGGTCAGACTTCACCATGACGCTCTTCCTTGCGTCCGTGGGATGGCTGTCGAGTTTCTTTACGGCCATGGCGACGTTTTTCCTTTCTGGAAAGCGCTAACGCTGTGAAAACTCCCTTCGTAGTAGTGATGGAAACGAGCCGAACGTTTCATCCGGTGGAATCAGGGCCTGCGAACACTTGGGGGAAGACTGCGCGGCGAATAGTAGAACGCCGGAGCGGACACTGCAACGGAGAGTTTGCACTTGTTACGAAAAGCGAACAAGGGCTACGGCGGAGGGATCTGGACGACAGCCATCACAGTGGCTTCGCCTGCCGAGAAAGGCGAACCGGTCACAGTGGTAAGCGCGCCGCTGGTGGAATTAATGTTGAAAGCTTGAATGCCGGTGGGTCCGGAGACGTAAAGATGTTGGCCAAAGGAATCAGTGGTTATCGCGCCGCCGATGATGGCAAAAGGAGAACCCGAGAGTGGAGTCAGAACACCAGTGCTTGAATTAATGCTGTAGCCGGAAATCCCGCCGTCATTGAGCGCGTAGAGGAAGCCGCTGGCTAAGACGAGCGCGAGAGGAGTTGCTCCCGTGGAGAAGGGAGAGCCGGTGACGGGAGCGAGGGCGCCGGTGCCGCTCGTGATGGAGAAAGCGGCAATCTGGTTGGTGGCCGAAAGAGCAGAGTAAACGTAGGAGACGGTGTCGACGATGCCGAAGGGGCGGCTGTTGGAACCAGTCGGCCCCGGAAGAGCAAACGGCGAGCCCGGTACGTCGGTCAGCGCTCCAGCGGAGTCAATCGTGTAGGCGAAGACGCCGCCCGTGCCCGTGGGGTCATCAATCGCAGTGTAGAGGAAGTTGCTGAAGGGATCGACCGCGAGAAGAAGACCGCTTCCGGAGGGGAAAGGAGAGGACGAAAGCGCTGTGGGTATGCCGCTTGCGCTCACAGTAAACGCGTCGACCCTGCCAGCGTCGCCGGCGTACAGAAGATCGCTGCCCGGCGGGGAGGCCAGGCCGACGGGAATGCTGATGGTTCCGGTCGAGAAGGGCGAGCCGCCGAGCGCAGTGAGCGCTCCGGTTGTCTGGTTGATGGAGAAGCCGTCTAACTGTGCCGCAAGGGAATCGGAAGTGTACAGGAACTGATTGCTCACGGCGGTCAGGCCGAAACTCATGGAGGGACCGGTGACCGAGCCAGCCGTGGTAAGGGCTCCGCTGTGGTGATCAACGCTGAAGGCCTGAATCTGGCCGCCGCCGACGGCGTAGAGGAATTCGGGACCGGGTTGGACGGGGCAGGCCAACGCTCCCGACCCGCACGTGCAGGTACCACTGCTGCTGGGGAGGGCGTTGCAGACGACCGGCGGTGTGCTTGCGCATGAAGCCAAAGCCAGTGCCAGCGCAACCACGGCCGAGAGTTTTGCGGGAGTTCGAAGTGAGTTGGTCGGCATAAGTTCTCCCGAAGAGCAAGCTAGCAAACAGAGGGACGCGTGAGATTGCCGAATGGAACACTTTCTAAAGTGTCACAACCCAGGATGCCTCAGCAAGTTTCGCGCAATGGACGGCGGTTGCCCCACTCCAGAAGTCAGGCACAGGAGAGCGTGGGGCGCGCCGAGTACATGGCAAAGATCAGTGCCAGTTGTTGAGCAGCCTTTCCAGGACTTCCACAGCCTCAAACAACCTGCCGAGCTCGTCCGGTGTAAGGATGCCGAGATGGGCGGCAAGATACTCGATACGGCGCTGGCGTCCCTGCTGGAGTAGGCGGGTACCTTTTGCAGTAGCGCGGATGCGCATCCGGCGCGCGTCATGGGGATCGCGAGTGATTTCAACCAGGCGGCTGCGCCTGAGTCCGGCGACGATGCGGCTCATAGTGGGCGGCTTGACCTGCTCGGCGGCGGCGAGTTCGCCGGACGTCTTAGGACCAGCAAAGACCAGCACCGAGAGCGCGGACAGCTGCGCCGGGCCGACTCCGGAAGCCGCATCCTGCTGGCGCACCCGGCGCAGCAGGTGAATGGCGGCGGAATGAAGGCGGTCGGCAGCGGCGAGGGTCTGGGGCCGGGTTGCGGTGTTTCTGGGCCCGACGTTTTTCGGCCTGACGTTTTTGTGCTTGACTTCTGCCATTGGATATAGTTAGCTATGCTAACTAATTTGGCTCTGGAGGTCAAGGACATGAGCGCAACTGCAGTCGGAGTTGGAATCACCCGCCTCGGGCAGATCGCCATCAACGCGAAGGATGTAGAACGCGCAGCCGCCTTCTACGAGGACAAGCTAGGGCTGAAGCTGCTATTCAAGGCGCCGCCGGGGCTGGCGTTTTTCGACTGCGGCGGGGTGCGGCTGATGCTGGACCGGGCGGAGAAGCCGGAGTTCGATCATCCCAGCTCGGTTTTGTATTTTGCCGTGCCCGACATTCAGGCGGCCTACGGCAAAATGAAAGACAGCGGGGTGCGCTTCGAGGACGAGCCACACCTGCTCGCGAGAATGCCGGCGCACGATTTGTGGATGACATTTTTCCGTGACTCCGAAGGAAACCTGCTGGCACTGATGAGTGAAGTGGCGCGGTAGCGCCTTGACCGCCGTTGCCGGTGCCCACTGGTGTGGTCCCGAGGCGGATTTCTAATTGCCAACTGTCCAATTGGTGATTGAGAATTTGTGTCATAGGCGACCCGATGAAGGAAGCTCCTGCACTCTCAGCGCCGGGTTTTGGCAGTGCGTGGTTTGCGCTCTGCGTGGCGTTCGCACTGCACATCCTGGACGAAGCCTCCACCGGCTTTCTTGCCGTGTACAACCCGACCGTGACCATCTTGCGCGAGCGCTGGAACTGGTTTCCCATGCCGACGTTCGAGTTCCGCGAGTGGCTGGGTGCACTGATCGTGGCCTGCGGGCTTCTGTTCTGCCTGACCCCGGTGGCGGCGCGCGGGATGCGTGGCTTGCGGCCGCTGGCGTGGTTCTATGCCGTCATCATGTTTCTTAACTGCCTTGGCCATACCCTGTTCTCGATTCTGGGACACACCGTGACTTCCGTGACATTCCCGCGTCCGGCGCCGGGGTTCTATTCTTCTCCATTTCTGTTCGGAGCTTCGCTGTGGCTCATGTTCCGCCTGCGGCGCACAGCGGGAGTTGATTTTCAATTGCCAACGGGCGATTGACCATCGGAAATCAACAAAGCTGCGGGTTAGCGCGCCGGACGGCACGATGCCGACCCTGCTATCATCGTGGGCGGAGTTGTGGTGAGCGACATGGAAGACATGGAAGACGAAGACGAACTTCCGTATATTGCCGGCTCAGGAGAAGGACTTATGGAAGAGGGTCCAGGTACACATGGGAGCGCGCGCCGCAATGAGGATATTGCGCTCGACCTGATGAAATTCATAGCGATGACCACAGGGTACGGTCGAACCACGTCATCCGGCGTGGGGTTTCAAGGCACAGGCTCGGCATCGAAGCCCGAGGAGTACGCGACCCATTTGCTGGAGTTGTACGGGAAGTGCCGGGCTGCGGTGGAGGGTAAGAAGTAGAGGGGGAAGAAGTCGAAAGAACGTAACCGACTGCGGACAAGCCTTCCGTAATCTGCTCGTGTGGGCCTGGGACGTAGATACTTGATGCAACATGATGTCTCTCCCCCAGTCGCAACCCGCCAAGCGGGCCACGAGAGTGTATTTTGCGGAGCGCACTCCAGCGGTCCTTCGCCTCGATGACGGCCGCCGTGTCCCGGGCAAATTGAAAGTCGTTTCCCTGACCGGTGGCTTGCTTTCGGTGGCCCATCCGGTCGACACTGGGTGTAATGCCAAATTGATGTTTCTGACAGGGACCGGGATGGTGCTGGGTTCGGCAGAAATGTTGAGCCCGCTCTCCTGGAGGCTGCAACCATTCCGCTTCGTGGCGCTCGCCGACGACGATCAAAAAAGGCTGAAAACCGCCATTCAACGGTCCATCGACGCGAGTCGCAGCGCCCATGACCAGATCGAACGCTCCCGAGCCTGGTGAACCTTTCGACGAGGGAGCGGGGGTTCTCGGCAGAGGAAGCGTAGCCATGACCCATTAAGAAGAGATCCAAACAGAGGAACCGCGGCTCGCGAGCCGCGGTTCTTGAGTCCGGATAATCGCTAGCGGCGGCCTTTCCTGGCCTTCTTCTTCGCCTTCTTCGCGGGCTTCTTAGCAGCCTTTTTCTTGGCAGCCTTCTTCTTGGCCGGTTTCTTCTTAGCCGGTTTCTTTGCCGCTTTTTTCCTGGCGGGCTTCTTAGCAGCCTTCTTCTTAGGCGCTTTCTTTTTCGCGGCCGGCTTGCCGCCACCGCCTCCACCGGCGGGAGCAGCGGGTTTGGGTGCGGGAGGTGGCGGAACGGGCGTCACCGGCTCGCTCATCGAGGGTTCCGGCACGCCAGCCTCTTCTTCCTCCTCCTCTTCTTCTTCGAAATCTTCTTCGAGCGACTCGCTGTAGGCGCCGCTGTCGCCGAATTCCTCTTCATCATCACGAGCATAGAGTGTGGGATCGTAGAACGTCATTGCTCCTCCTGATCTTGGTTTGGCCTCCTGGCGCAAGAACGGCCGCGCAAGGCTGCCGGGTACGGGAAATTAAAAGACCACCAGAACTTTGTGCTGGAACGGCGCGCGATTATAGCACGGCGTTTGGTGCAGGCTGCAAGGGCCACGGTTGAATGTGGCCCGCCTATCCTGTTACCACACGAAGGGGAGGAAGGGAAGAAGATTCGACAGGTGCTGCGAGGAAATTCGCCGAGGGGGCGTGCTGCGAGGCCTTCTACCGACTGGGCTCGACAATCAGGATCATGCCGGGGCGGAGGACGGCGACGTTGCCGTTGTTGCGCTTGAGGGCGGCGACGGTGGTTTTATAGGTGGTGGCAATGGAGTAAAGAGTTTCCCCGGTTTTCACGGTGTGACGGAGCACGGCGGCTTGCCCGGAGGTATCTTCGTCGACGGCATTTACTGACTTGGCGGCAGGAACCTTGGTTGAAGCCGTTTGCGCGGGCTTCCGGGTGTGGCTGGAGGGCTTGCTGGAGGCGGTTGAGGCCGCTTCGGTGTTGGGTGTAACTGGCAGGTGCAGGGCCAGCACCTTCCTTCCGCGCAGGCTGTCGCCGCCGCGCAGCCCGTTCCAGCGGCGTACCATCTGAGCGGAAACACCGAAGTTCTCGGCTACGGTCTCGACCGTGTCTCCCTTGTGGACTCTGTAGCGCGTGATGCGGCGCGCGTACGTGGCGGTATCGCTGACCGGATGCTTACCGGCCGCCACCGGGATGATCAACTGGACGCCGGCTTCGAGTTCGGTGCCGTCGAGGTGATTGGCGGTGGTAATCGACTTAGCGGTGACGCGATAAGTACGACCGAGGGAAGCCAGCGTGTCGCCAGGCTGAACTTTGTGATAGCGCCACCAGAGCCGCATGTCGCTGGGAATGGCGGCGATGGCGCTTTGATATTGCGCTTTCGTCCCAGGAGGAAGGTGGAGCTCGAAGGTGCCGACTTTCGGCGTAGTCAGCCGAAGAAGGCTGGGATTCAGTTCCTGCAACTGGGCGGGAGTTGCGTCCACGCATTCAGCCACCAGGTGCAAATCCACGGGATAGCTGATGGTTACGGCGTCATAGGCCGCCGGTTCATCCATCGAGACATCATCAAAACCGTACTGTGACAGGTTCTTGGTCATAATGGTCACAGCCAGGATGATGGGGACGTAATTGCGAGTTTCCTTGGGGAGAACGTTGCGCCGGTAGAGCTCCCAGAAGTCAGCGTAGCCGGTGCGCCGGACCGCAGCCTGCACCGTGCCGGGCCCGGAATTGTAGGCAGCCATGGCGAGATACCAGTCGCCGAACTGGGCATAAAGATCTTTCAGGTGGTGGGCGGCGGCGCGAGTGGACTTCTCGGGGTCCTGGCGATCATCCACCCAAAGGCTGCGCTGCAAGCCGTAGCCGCGACCGCGGCTACCCATGAATTGCCATATGCCGCGAGCGCCGGCGCGAGAAACCGCCAGGGGATGAAAGCCCGACTCGGCCTGCGCCAGGTAGATCAGATCCTGCGGGACGCCTTCTTCCTTAAGAATCGCAACCATCATGTCGTGGTAGCGGCCGGATCGGGCGAAAGCGCGCTCGAAGGTGCCGCGTCCACGATTGGAAAAGTAGCTGATATAGCCGGCTACCTGGTCGGTCATCATAAGCGGCAGGTCGGAGTGGGTCGACTTTATCTCGGCTTGCGCCTTGGCCTTTACATTTGGGTCAGCGGACGGTGTAATGCCGTTCGCCTCATCGATTGGAGCAGGCTCGGACTTCTGCGCTTCGGAGTCGGATGCAAAGCCCAAGCTGCCCAGATCCAGGTGGTTGACGCCTTCCACGATCCGCTCAAATTCCTTTTCCAGGCGATCGTCGGAGCGGACGTCGAAGTTGCTCCCCAGCAATGCATTAAAAGCATTGTCGAAGTCCTGCTCGGCGGCGTCAGTCTGGCCCGCGTGGTAGTCGGCCAAGCCGGCCTGGTAGTCCTTTTCAGCCCGGGCAACCAGGTCCCCTACTGGATCGGAATCTGGGGTGGGAGACGGAGATTGTTGTGGCTTGGTCTCCGGCGGGGCTTGAGCTTGCACCAGCGGTGGTTTTGGAGTGGCTGCCGGGGGCGCGGCGGGCGGGGCCTGCTTCGGTGTTGGCGCCGCAGCGGGAGCAGTGGCCGCCAAAGGCGGGGCACTCTTCGCCGGCAGCAAGGGAACCGGTTTTCGAGCCGTCTGGCACGAAGAAGCCGACAGAACCAGAAGGGCCAGCATGGCGATCCGCATTTGGAGTTTTGCAACTCGCATATTTTTCTATGAGATACGGATGCTCCCTGGCAAAAGCCCGGTGAATTCTATCAAAAATCGTACCTCGCCGTTAGTCTCGGGTCAACGCCGAAAGAGAAATCCGGCAGTTACTTTCGACACCGGACCGAATGGTTACCCGCAGTTACTACTCTAAGACGGCGAGAGTCGAACGAAGGTTTGATGGAGATCGATCGACTTCCGAGTTCCGGCCTCGACTGGGCCGGCTTAGACGCGCCAATAGTCGGGACGCCAAGTCTGGATCGCCTTTTTGATGTCTGCCTGCGAAAGCTTTTCGGAGAGCGCCGCTCGGCTAGTTTGGGTAGTTCGGCGTCGGAGGCGAAGCGCAGCCCGACGAGCTGGCCCATGGTCAATTCCGGAATGCGGGAGCGCAATGGTTCGGCCAAAAGTGAAGCAAGCCGCAGGCGCTCTTCCAGGCGAATCACACGGTCTTGCACTCGAAGCGCGTAAACGCGAATTTTCACGACCGTCACCGCCAAGGCCACCGCTACCACGAACATCAACCCAGAATGCAGGCCGGGCCGCCAGATAAAGTGAACCATGCCGGCAATTGCCAGGAGAAGGAACACCGGCAACGCGAAGAAGTGATACAACGGATCCCATCGCGTGTAATTGGCGAAGGTTTGCGGCTTCTTTTCGGCCATGACGATGGTCTCCTGGCGCAGACGTGCCAGTGTAACAGAGGAACAAGTGCTGCAGTTCTGAGTAAGACCGGCCTCACCGCCTGCGAAACTTGTTTCGCCCACAGGGTCGACAACCTGCGCCGCTGGAGTGCTTTTCTGAATTGAGAACTGAAAACTGGACTCGAGGCCCGGAATCTTTTGTTGAAAGGGGGAGATCGAAAGCAGACATGAAAGCCATTCAAGTGAAGCAAGTTGGCGGACCGGAAGTGATGGAAGTAGCGGAAGTGCCGGTCCCACAGCCGAAGGCGAATGAGGCCGTGGTGAAGGTGGCGGCATCGGGCGTGAACTTTATTGATATCTACTTCCGCGAGGGGCGGTACAAGGCGCCGCTGCCGTTTGTTCCGGGACAGGAAGGCGCGGGCGTGGTTAGTGCCGTGGGCCTGGAGGTAAAGTCGGTCAAAGTGGGAGATCGCGTGGCCTGGACGGGGCTGCTGGGATCGTATGCGGAATACGCCGCTGTTGCGGCGGACCGATTGGTGCCGATTCCCGCGGGCGTGAGCGAGCAACAGGCCGCGGCTCTGATGTTGCAGGGGATGACGGCGCATTACCTGTCGCACGACACATATCCGCTCAAGCGCGGTGAGACGGCTCTGGTTCATGCCGCGGCAGGTGGTGTGGGACTTCTGCTGGTGCAGATGGCTCACAATATTGGGGCGCGGGTGATTGCCACGGTTTCCACCGAGGAGAAAGCCAACCTGGCGCGCGAAGCTGGGGCGAATGAGGTAGTCCTGTACACACAGACCGATTTCGAAGCTGAAACCAAACGCCTGACCGGCGGTACAGGAGTGGATGTGGTCTACGACTCGGTGGGCAAGACGACGTTCGACAAGGGACTGAACATCCTGCGGCCGCGCGGAATGATGGTGCTGTTCGGTGGATCGAGTGGAGCGGTGCCGCCTTTTGACCTGATCGTGCTGTCACAAAAGGGATCCCTTTACGTGACCCGGCCCACGGTAGCGCACTACATCGCCACGCGCGAGGAGTTGTTGGCGCGATCGGGCGCCCTGTTTGGAATGATGGCTGCGGGAGAGCTCAAGCTGCGCATCGAGCATACGTATCCACTGGCCGGGGCGCAGCGGGCGCATCGCGATTTGGAAGGCCGGAAGACGACCGGGAAGCTGCTGCTGATCCCGTAAGAGAGGTCACAAGAGACGAAGAGTAGGAAAGTCTTGACTGTAGCCTTCCGAGCGGACGCGCCGGATCACGGTGCGACCCTCCTCACGGCCAGTCTGGGAATACAAGCGAGATTGGACTCTCCCAGAAGCAGCTGTAAAGGGTGGCGTCGAACTTCCTGATAGGCGCTCCGTAGGCTTCTGCGAAGTGACGCCCCCAGTGCGGGCGGCTGCCGTCAGCATCGGTGAAGCCGTATTCGTCCGAGAGATCCCAGGAACTGAAGACTTGCCCGGATTTCTCCTTCACGCTCGGGTCGGCAGCCAGGGCGGCAACGGCTCGTCCCACAAAGAGCGGCGTTTCCGAATGGAGGAAGTCCGGGTGTTTCTTTCCGGCTTCGCGCCAGTTTTCTTCTTTCACGCCGAAGTTATCGAGCATGGCTTCGGAGCGCAGGAATCCGGGCGTGACCGCCAGAGCAGTGATAGGTGTCTTGCGCAGTTCGTAGGCCATGATCATAGCGAGGCGAATTACCGAAGTCTTCACCAGGTCATAGAACAGGTTTCCGCGGTAGCCGAAGAAGTTGCCGTCGGTAATTTCGACGATGAATCCGTGCCCCTGCTCAACCATAAGCGGGGCCACATATCGGCTGGTGATGATGTGCGAAAGCACGGCTTGCCGGAGCATGGCCGTGCCTTTGTCGAGCGAGACCTGCCAGAAGGTTTTTCCGAACTCGGTGAGCGCGTCGCCGCCCCAAACGTCGTTGACTAAAATGTCGAGCTTGCCCTTCTGCTCGCGCCGGATGCGGGCGGCGAGTTTCTTGACGTCACCTTCTTTCGTATGATCGCAACGCACGGCGATGCCTTTGCCGCCCAGGGCGGTCACCATTTTTGCAGTCTGGTTGATGGTCTCGCGACGGCCCTTGGTGGCGGGTTTGCCACGCACGCTGCGTCCGGTGCAATAGACAGTGGCGCCGGCTTCGCCGAGAGCGCAGGCGATGCCGCGTCCAGCGCCCCGAGTGGCTCCGGCGACGAGAGCGATCCGGCCTTCGAGAGGTTTCATGGGGCAGGATATTACACGCATCGGGGGAATCGCTCAATCGGGAGGCGGGAACCTATCGCTTTCTGGTGTAGCGTTTCGCGTAAGCTGGAACTTCCAGCCCCGGATCGAGGCGCGGATCGTTAATTGGCGCGCCCGCAATCATTTCCAGCGGAACCACTCCCGCCCAGGTAGGGAACGAGTAATCCTCTTCATCGTCGATTGGTGGGCCGAGGCGAACCTTGGCCGAGAATTCTTCAATCGGCAGGCGGAGAACGGACGTGGCTTTGAGTTCACGCTCGTTGGGCTGGCGCGAATCGGCCCAGCGGCCGGGAAGGATGTGCTCGGAAAGGAGACGCAAGGCTTCGAGCTTCTCCTCCGGATCATCCACCAGAGTTGCCTTCCCTAGAATAACGACGGAGCGGTAATTCATAGAGTGATTGAAAATCGAGCGGGCGAGCACGAGTCCCTCCAGCAGAGTGACCGTGACGCAGACCGGAACGCCTTCCTTCAGTTGCCGCAGCATGCGGCTGGCGGCGGAACCGTGAACGTAGAGGCTGTCGTCCCTGCGCCCGTACGAAGTGGGAATGACGAAAGGCTGGCCGTCGGCGACGAAGCCGACGTGGCAGAGGAAGCCTTCGTCGAGGATGCGATACGCGGCTTCGCGATCGTAGACAGCGCGATCGGCTTCGCGGACCAGACGGGTCCGCGGCGTGGGCGTAGAGGGTTGGGACATTAGGGAACGAACTCCGGGCAAGCGCCAAGGATGGGTGAAGAGAAAGTGTAACACCTGGGAAGCGGCCCTCGGGCCGAACTCGCCGGGAGCGAGGTCGAAGGGGCTTCTGGCTTTGGCTCGGCACGGGAGCTGGATTGCGGCAACCATCCAGAAGCACCGGTTACGAACTACCAGTTAAATTTCAGCGCAAACTGGAACTGCCTCGGATCATACGCGGCGGTAGCTTGGCCCGCATTGCTGATGAGCTGGTTTACCGCGGCTACATTGAAGCGGTTCGCAATGTTGAACGTATCGGCGATCAACTCCATGTTGTAGCGCTCGCCGAAATAAATTCGCTTGGAAACCCGCATGTCGTCGAAAAGCGTCCAGGGTTGGACTCCGCCATTGCGCGGGAAATTGCCGTCGAGCGAGATCAGTGTGCCGTTGAAGTCAGCGGGGCAAGGCTCCTGAAAGACTCCCGTGGGAGAGTATTTCGAGTTATATACGGGAATCCCCAGCGTCGTGCACGCGGGATTCGCAAACGTATTCGGGCGTCCCGTGTCAGGAGAGAACTGGAAATTATCCGCATTGCCGGTGAGGATGTTAAACGGGCGGCCGGAAGAGAACTCAATGATCGGAGCTAACGTCCAATCGCTGAAGAACCGGCGGGCAAAACCATTGCCCAGTTTTCCTGTCTGATAGACCCCGCTGAAGACGAAGCGGTGACGCTGGTCAAACAGCGAATTGGAGCGATCGAGGGCGGGGATGTAGCTGTCCTGGGGAGCGAGCGGAGCCTGCAGGTCGGTGGAATCGTCGATGGCATGCGACCAGGTGTAAGACGCCTTGAATTCGTAGTGGTCGTTAAACCGCTTGTTCAGGTTGGCGCTGAATCCGTGATAGACCGAACTGCCATTCGAGTAGTTGGCATCCATGTCGCTGAAAGGGACGCAGCCTGCCAGGGTGGCGTAATTACAGGTCGACGTCAGCCCGTATTCGGCCAAAACAGCGGGCAGTACGGTCGTGACGCAAGGAGCCGACCCCGCGTTCGATAAGTACGCAAGCGCCAGGGCGGGATTGACCGCGGAGGGCCGGAAAAAGTTTGTCAGCGCCGCCGACACCCACGGCTGTCCGGTCGGGTTGGTGCCGCAAGGCGCGAAACCCTGCGCGGGGGATCCAGCCCCAACGCCCAATGGTCCACCTTGCGCGGCAAAAGAAGTGGGATCGGTAAATGCCGCCAAGTAGTTTTTCATCACAATGTCGCCCCGGGTTGTGTTGGCGTTGATCGGCCGGTTCAGATGGCGTCCGCCATTGAAGTTGTACGCCAGATTCAGAGCAAAGCCATGGCCGAGATCGCGCTCAATGCTCAAGTTCGCCTGCTGCGCATAGGCGTATACAAAATTCTTGGCCTGGGGGTAGCCGAAGGGTAGGAATCCCATCGGGAAAAACGTTGCAGGATTCAGGAAGTTCTGATTGACGAATAATCCGGGGAACTGAGGATCGGATACCTGGGATGGACTGAACGGCGCAGGGTTAAACCGCTGCTGCCCTGGGATGTATCCTGGGACCGTGGGCAAGCACCCGGGAGTCGTCAGGATGCCTTGAAAGGTGTTCACCGCATTCAGGCTGCCCGGCCCGCCTCCCGAGGTATTGCAAGGAGCGCCGGGACCGAAGAACAACTGTCCACTCGAAGAACCGTCAGAAGCGTCACCCAGAAAATACAAAGCAAGCAGGGGATGGTCGTAAAAAATGCCATACGATGCTCGCAACACGGTCTTGCCGTCGCCTTTGGGATCCACCGCAATACCGAAACGCGGTTGAATATTATTGGTATCGGTCTGAATGCCTTTCTGCAATCCCAGTTCGTTGTAGGCGGCCTTGGCTGTCGCATTGAGGGGGCTCAGCCGCGGCGGGAATTCCACATCGTAACGGACTCCGTAATTCAGAGTTACGATCGGTGAAACCCGCCACGAATCCTGCCAGAAAAGTCCCAGCGCTTTGTTCTTGAAACTGTCGGTGGGGCTTCCATAGCCTTGCACCAGTTCATTGGGAAAGCCGAGTCCGTAGCTTTGTATCGGCGTGAAGAGCGGGAAGGTTGGGCACAGTGAGCCGGGCAGTCCGTTGGCGGCGCAGAGGTTGGTGAAACCCAGGGTAGCCGGATCGGTCGTGCCGAAATTGTACAGGCCTCCATAGTTCACCGTAAAAGTTGCATCGAGTGGAATGTAATTAAAGTCGCCGCCGAACTTGGTGTTGTGGCGGCCGATGGACCAGGAAAAGTTATCGGTGAACTGATAGCGCTGCTCCGTGCGTCTGACGATGGAATACGGTTCTCTTCCAAAAAAGGCGAAACCGGGAATGTCTTCCGCAACGTCAGCCCCTGCCGGAATCGCAGTATTGTAGGAATAGTAGTTGCCGCGCCGTGCGTACTGGAAGCGGGCTTCGTTCACCCGGTTGTTGCCGATCGTCCAGGTGTCCTGAAAAACTCCGGCCACGTCGCGGTAAGTTTGCGCTGAGGTGCGCGAATAGGCGTTCTGGCCAAAGACCTGGTTCTCGCCGTTAACCCCAATTCCTGTGACCGTGCTGGGGCTGACGCTCGCACGCAACGTCAGGCGGTGGTTGTTCGTAAGATTGTGATCCAGGCGGAATGAATAGAGGCTGGTTCCTTCAAAGACGGGGAAGTTGCCGATTTGTGAAGTAAGGGTTAAGAAATTGCTGGGCAGGGAATTACACAATTGATTTCCGCCTTGGACAACCGGAACCACGTTGCACGAGGTGCCGAATTGTGTCAACGGACTTGTGCCATTGGACGGTATGGGAATTCCTGATCCTTCAAGGCCCGCGAAAACCGCAGGGTAGGATCCGTTGAGTGCGATTCCCGAAGAGCCACCCACAAAGGCGGCATAGAGGGCAGCCTGTTGCTCATAGCCGGCGGCCAACGCCGAGCTAATGCCGGTGAGCGTAGCTTCGGCGGAAGGCAGGTTTTGGAAATAGGTCTGCTGATCCGCCGTGGCATAAACGCCCTGCTGGAACGTGCCGGGGGGAAGTAGAGGGCTGAAGCCATTGGTGATGTCGACGTTTCCGATTAAACCGTAGCACGTCGCGCCCCCGGTTTTCAGACAGTCCTCGCCAATCGAAGCGAACCCGGTCTCATGCCGCCGCGTGATCTCGTAGGAAAAATAGTAGAACGTCTTGTCTTTCTTGATCGCTCCGCCGAAGGCCGCGCCCGCCTGCACCCGGGTGTAGGCAGGATTCGATACCGTGCTGAACGGATTCACTGCCTGGAAGTTGCGGTTGCGCAAATATCCGAACACATCGCCGTGGAAATCGTTCGATCCCGAGCGCGTGATGATATTCACCACTCCGCCGGCGGCCCGGCCGTACTCCGCACTGTAGCCATTGGTAATGATCTGGAACTCCTGCACCGCCTCTTGTGACACCGTGGAGCGCACGCCGTTGATGGAATTGTCAGTGGCGTCGGCGCCGTCCACGTTCACCAGATTGGAGCGGCCGCGCTGGCCGCTCATGTTCAGTCCGGAGGTGGGTGCCGCGCCGGTGTTGGGGGCGTTGTCGCGTACCACCTGAGAATCCGTCAGGGTGAAATTAATGTAGTTGCGCCCGTTGATCGGCAGATTGTCGATGCGGCGCTGTCCAATCGTGTCGGTAGTCGAGGTGCGTGAGGTCTCTACCAACTCCGCTTGAGAATTGACCTCCACCACTTCCCGCCCGGTAGCGACCGATAGTGCGACCGGAAGCTCCTCCAGTCCTCCTACGGTGATGCTCACGTCCTTGGCCTCGGCCTTTCCAAAGCCCGGCGCCTGCACGGTTACCGTGTAAGTTCCCGGAGGCAGCTGGCGAGCACTGTAACCACCCTGGCCGTCGCCGGTGGCGGTGCGTTCCAGGCCCTTCGCAAGATCGCCGACAGTGACCGTCGCATTGGCCACAAGATTGCTTTTGGGGTCCCTCACGGTTACGTGCAGATCGCCCGTGGCAGCACCGCCCTGCCCGAAAGCCGCGGAGGAAAGCAACAGCACGAGGGTTGAGACGGAGAAAGTTTTCAGGTTGCGGATCCTTGCATTGCGGATCTTTGCACTGCAGATCATAGAGTCTCCCTTGATTCCGCCAACTTGAAAATGGCGGTAGAAACAACTCCAACGGTTGATCAGACTACGCACGAAATAGGCACGAGATTTCAGAGGCTGGCAGGTTCCCGCTGGTTTTTACACCAGAACGGCTAGCGAAAACAAGGCGGGAATGATCTGAGGTGGCGCGCAAGTTAACTGAATAGCTTCACCGAGGCACGGCGAACCGGTGAGACTCATGGCAAAGACACCGCGACAGTGTCTGATTGGCGTCACCTATGGCAGCGCGGAGAGACGCACCGGGACGGCGGGATTTTGCAGTCGGCCCAACAGCATGGCTGCGCCGCTCAGTTGTTCGTAACGGTCCACCACCCGCTCGGCGGCGAAGCCGGAGTTGGGCCAGGGCAATGCCAGGTAAATCCGCGCCAACGCCACGGTGGTATTGCGGCGGAGCACCAGCGCGTCATTCACCAAGTGCCGGGCGGCCGCGGCAAGACGCGGATCGCCGCTGGCAAGGGCAGCCTCGCCCGCGCGCACCAGCACGGCGGCATTGCCTGCCGCGGCATGAACGTAGGCGGCCATCGCGCGCAAGCGCTCCCGGCGGACCACGCGGAACTGGGCGGGCGACAAGCCTCGCCGCAGGTAGTCGTCCTCGGCAGGGTCGATCAAGTTGCGGAAAGCTTCGATGTCGATCGGGCGGATTTTGACGGCTGCGTTCGCGCTTCCCTTGACCTGCAGGCTTCGCGTTACAGCCAGGCGCAAAATAATGCTAAGCGCAAGTACAGCGGCGATGACGAGAACGATGGCCAGATTCATTGGTGTAGTAGACGCTCCAGTTCCCGGTTCCATATCTCGAGGTTGTGCTCGGGCAATGGAACCGCAAACGTAGTGACACTCTTCTGGGGGACAAGGAGGTAGTAAAACCAAATCAGAACACAGACTTGGTAGGTGGCCATGATGACAAAGTCAAGGAGGTAGGTCTTCTGCCCCAGGAGCCAGTCAGCCATAAGCGCCCAATGGCCCACATGAGCAGAGGCAAGAACACCAAACCCGAGTGTGATCCCAAGAACCGGCCCCCCCCATCTCAAGTGGAAGTGAGCCGCGAAAACAAAAAGAAAAAGAATGAGTCCGCACTGAACCACGCTCACGCTTCTGCCCAGGATGCGGGTCGCGGAAATGAGCCAGAAGGACGCGGGGTTTGCATAGGCTGCGATGATCGTCGCCGCAAAAACGAGGATGATGCCAACGCCGCTGATAAGTACCCTGGCTAATCTGCCGAGCGGCGGGTAGCTGCGCAAGAGGTGGGTGAAAACTTCACCGATGACGACGACTTTTACGAAGACTTCAACTATCAGGAAAGAAAAGTAGCTCCACCAATAAACCGGTCCTGGGACCCATGAGATAACGTCCATTGCATAGAGAATTCCCCCTCCTGCAGCCTCAAAAACCGTGTAGAAGAAGAAAGCAGGGAACTCCCGATGCAGGCCCCGCTTCAACATGAAGAGGGCAAGAACTACGAGGAGGATATAGGGCGCAATCGACAAGTAATGCCAAAGGAGTGAATGGGGCTGCAACATGGCCGTAGCGAGGCACTATAGCGCGGAAAGCTGCCCTCGGCAACATCGTTGCGAATCGCGTCCGTTTTTTGTAACTGCCCCTCGACGGCTACGGCTTGCAAGCGCCAGTGCTACCGTTACAGTTGCCGCCGCCGCCTTGACCGTCGGCATGGGCCACGGTTGGAACTACCAGTGTATTGAGGAAAAGTACCGCTGCTGCAATTACGAGTAGCGCACGTTTCATGGTGGTTTTCTCCTTGTTTTGGAAAAGCGAACCGTGATACTTTCATGGCTTCCGCCTGGCGGAAAGAGTACGAAGGGTTCCCGGCCTGTTCGGAATTCGTAACAGAGATCCATGCCACAATGACGCTGAAATCCGCTCTTCAAGATCTGCGAGAAACCACGCTGGCCGCCATTTCCGGACTGCTGGCGAAACTGGCTTACTTGGGCTCTCTGCGCCGCCGGGAAGGCGGGTACCTGCACTGGGGCATGTCACTGGTGCATGGGGAGGAATCGTCGGACCGCGCGCTGAAGGCGGCTCACAGCGATGTGCTGGCAGCGGTGCTGCGGACTCCGATATCAGACTTGGTGGAAGATTTGCGCGAGTCGAGCCAGGACAGCGAGAAGACTGCGGGAGCGTACGTCGAAGGCATGCGCGAACAGTTCAGCGAACTGCTACCCTCACCACAGGACGCGGCCTCCGCCCGTCACCTTAATTCAGTGCTGGTGGCGCTTTCGAGCCTGGAGAAGAACCAAAAGCGTGCCACTCCGTCAGCTTCATGGCGACCCCAACCACCTGGCCGATGATCTCGGCGTCCTGAGGATGGCGCAGCACTCGAACCGGCACTGGCGACAAGGGGTGCGGTTGTAAAATCACGTCCTCGCGGCGCATGCTGCACCAGCAGCAGGTGTGCCCCTCGCGCGTTTCCACAAAATAAATGGGACGTTCGTACTCGGAGCGCCACACCCCCTCCAGCACCTTGTTCTTGGCCTCGTCGACCTGAATGAAGCTGCCGGGCGGAAGAATTGGGTACATGGTGAAATCCTGGTGGCCAATGTATCCGTAAGTAAAGTCACTATGGGCGAATTGGGCAAGATAAGCCAAAGGCACCAAGCCCCACTGCTCGACCATGCGGCCCAAATTCGTGGTGCGTTGCTGATCAAAGCCAGGATCCATGCGGATGGGCATTTGCACCGAGGATAATCCGGAGAGCGCCTCGGAGACATGCGACCGCGGCGGAGAAATGAGTCCGAGATCGGTGGCCATGTTGTTCATGTCAACCCCGTACCAGGCCAGCAGTTCGCGCAGATCGCGCCGGTAAATCACCGCCAGCGCGTATAGCCGGAAAATGCTGGGCAAAACGCCCTTGGTCTCGATGTCCGACAAACGGCTCGGCGGAATAGAGAACTCCTCGTTGCGATATTTTTCGGCCATGCGCGCGCTGGATGTCTCGATGTCGCGCATGGTCAAGCCGAGTTTCTCTCGCAGGGTACGAAGACTCTTACCGGCCGGGAGCATGGAACGCCCTCCACAGGAAGTGCTCGACATCATAGCAGGGTGCGCTGTTTGTGTCATGATTCGTGTGGAAATTTTTGTTGGATCACTCTTGTTACGATTTCAGAACAAGCCTGAACCCGCGTCCTGCCTAGGGAAACGCTGATATTGTGCCCGGAAGCCAGAGCGTAGTCTTCCGGGTGAGTCTGCCTGACTCCAGCTTGTTTGTTCGGATTTCGTAACAAGCCGAATGAAAAATTGCGAAAACCGGCCTTGCGGTCCTGCTGGTTCCATCCTGCAATCGGCTCGTCTCGCCCGCTGACCCGGGCCGCTTACTCTTGGTCCTGACTTCGCCGCCATGACATTTGTCACGCCGCCGGCGTGATGAACGGCACTGGTGCCGGGCCCGCTACTCCGCCATGATGCAGTCACCGGGCAGATCGATTTACCCGGCAAAGTCCGGCGAAAGCAGAGAAGGCCAATATGATCGCGACCCTGGAAGAGACGCTAGGCAGGCAGCGCGCAAGTTCCGGCACTGTCGTGGCCAGTCTGGAAGTCGTCAGCAAGAACTATGGAGAAGTCCGCGCCCTGCGTAGTGTGAATTTCACAGTGCGCGCGGGGCAAGTCGTTGCATTGCTCGGACCCAACGGGGCGGGCAAGACAACGGCGGTGAAACTGTTGCTGGGGCTGATACAACCCGATTCCGGTAAGGCCCGCGTGTTCGGAGGAGACCCCACCAATCCGCAGAATCGCATGCGCACCGGCGCTATGTTGCAGGTAGGCCGCGTTCCCGAGACTCTGCGCGTCCGCGAACACCTTGATTTGTTCTCCAGCTATTACCCCAACCCGATGCCGCTTGAGGAGGTCCTCGCCGCGGCGGGCCTGGAGAAATTGCGCGACCGCAAGTTCGGCGATCTTTCCGGAGGGCAGAGGCAGCGAACCCTGTTTGCCCTGGCCATCTGCGGCGATCCCGACCTGCTGCTGCTTGACGAACCCACCGTCGGACTTGATGTCGAATCCAGGCGTGCCCTGTGGGAAGAAATTCGCCAACTGGTCGAGCGCGGAAAGACCGTCCTGCTTACCACGCACTACCTCGAGGAGGCTGACGCGCTCGCCGACCGCGTCGCCGTCATCAATCAAGGCGAGATTATCGCCGAAGGCACGCCCGCGCAGATCAAGGCGCAGACCAGCGGCAAGCGTATCCGCTGCACCACGGCGCTCGGCCTGGCGACCTTGCTGCAAATTCCCGGTGTCACCGCTGCCAGGCAGGATCGCGAGGCAGTGGAGATCCACGCCCGCGAAGCCGAGCCTGTCGTGCGCGCATTGCTGGCGCGCGACCCGTCGCTCTCGGGTCTGGAGATCGCCAGCGCGGGGCTGGAAGAAGCGTTTCTGGCGCTCACGCAGGACAACGGCGAAAATGCCAATCGCCAAAACTGACCCAGCATTTCTGTGTTGCGCGCCAGAAATAAAGACGAAATGAGGAAACTACGATGAGTACCGCCGCAGCGGCTCTGAGCAACACCCAGATCGAGCGCTCCACCAGCCACACTGCCACCATCTACTTGAAGGAAGCGAAGTATGAGTTCCTCAAGTACATCCGGCTGCGCGTCTACACCGCGTCGGTGATCAGTTTTCCGTTGATGTTCTACGTGCTCTTCGGCTTGGTATTGAACGGCAAAGAGGCGATCGGCGGCATGGGGATTCCAACCTACCTGATCGCAACCTACGGCACGTTCGGAGTCATGGGAGCCTCACTGTTCGGAACCGCCTCAGGTCTGGCCGCAGACCGCGGCCTGGGATGGCTGCAAGTCAAGCGAGCCAGCCCCATGCCGCCGTTCGCCTACTTCACGGCGAAGGTTGTCCTGAGCATGATCTTTAGCGCCATCGTGGTTGCGCTGCTGCTGGTGCTGGGCATCAGCTTCGGCGGAGTGCGCTTGCCTCTCGCGCAAATGGCGAAGCTGCTCGGGACGCTCGTGGCCGGATCGCTGCCTTTTTCCGCGATGGGATTGGCGATTGGTTACTTCGCCGGACCAAACTCCGCGCCTGCCGCCATCAACCTTATCTATCTGCCCCTCTCGTTCTGCAGCGGGTTGTGGGTGCCTTACATGTTTCTGCCCAAGCTGGTGCGGCAGATCGCGCTGGCGCTCCCGCCGTATCACTTGTCACAACTGGCGCTGGGTGTGGTGGGTGCGGGACGCCACGAATCCGCCGCAACCCACTGGGAGGTGCTGTTCGCTTTCAGCCTGATTTGTTTGGGAGTAGCACGCATTGGTTTCCAGCGTGACAAGGGCAAACTCTACGGCTGAGATCATTTCAGCGAGATTCGTACTGCACGTCGGAAGGGATGCCGTTATGAATACGCGATCAAAGAAATCCGGCGGCTGGGCACTGATTCTTGTGCTGCTTGGCTTGCTCGCGCTCTATGGCGGACCGCGAGGATTGGTGCTCCTGGTCCCGGCAGCGATCCTCGTGTGGTACGCGGTGGCGGAGCCGGCGCCTCGTGACGACCGGAATTGACGCAAGGGCGACAATAGGACGTACCCGGCCGGACTCGCTGCATCTGAGCCGGCTGCGCTTGTAAGAAAATTTCAGAGGAGTTTGCTATGAGCACAGTGACTGCACCTCCAGCGAGGCCCCCTTCCTCAAGCTGGATCAAGCGAACACTGAGCGACCGCATCGTCTGGATCGGCCTGGCTGTCTGGGTCGTCTTTTCAGCCGCGATTCCATATCTCGCTCAAGGCGCCATCCCCTTCGATCAACCCATGTTGGCCGCGATGCCTTACCGGACACGCGTGATGATCGAGATCTTCGGCCCGGTCGTGGCATTTATTTTCATGGGCGTGGCCTATGCGCTCACCCGGCGCCGTTTTGTGGACATCGCCGCTCGTGCTCCGGAGCGTTCAGTCGCAATGCGTGAGACCCTGGGTGTGCTGTCTTACGGCGCCGTGGTGCTCATCGGAGGCGTCTTGGTTGGGCGCCTGGCCGGGAGCCACCGCATCGGACTGCACCTCGCGGGCAGCATGTTTGGCATGACCGACTCCGTGTCGCCGCGCGAGGTTTGGGCCTGGTCGCTCTACAACTTTGCTTTCTACGCCGCCATCCCCTACGTGTGGTTTCGTCGGCGCGGCTATTCGCGCGAACAGCTTTCCCTCAAATCTGGCAACCCCCTCAACGACACGATCGTGATCCTGGTTATCCTCGCCATCGGACTTATCTTCGACTTGCCGGGCAATGCAATCTGGAAACTCTCCGGAAGGCAGTTCGCGGCCGGAGCACTCCTCGCCTTCGTCTACTCATTTCTGGGCACCGGCTTGCCGGTCATGATTTTTCTGACCTCGATCCTCGTGCCGCGCTACCGCAAGCTGACCGGCTCGACCGCCGCCACTCTAGTTCTTGGCGGTTTTACCTACGCTGCGATGCATCTCTCGGAGTATTGGACGCGTTACGACACATCCGCCCACGCGGCGCTGTCGGTAGTCTTCATTGTGCTGTTTTTCGGTGGGCCTGGAATGGTGAAAGCGTACCTGACGCTGCGCACCGGCAATGCGTGGGTTCATTTCTGGGGTTACCATGTGATTTGGCCTCACGTGACCGGCGATACCCCGCTATTCGTCAAGATCTTCAATCTTTAGAACAGGGGCGATGTCATCGTGAATAGATATGAATGAAGAGCGCCCCCAGAGAATGCCAGCGCAAAGCGACATTTCGAAGCATTCAGGGGTGGCTCCGTGAGGGTCCTTCCCAAGAACAGCGAATACACCTGGGCGCTGTACTCCGTCCTCTACTTCGGATTCTTCTTCATCGATCCCGTGATGAGCCATGCCAGCGCACTGGTGTGGAGCCTCGATTTGTCGGCGACGGCCGTTTTTTTGGTCCTGTATTTCGGCCTCTTCTGGGTGAGCCGAAGGCAGGCCCTGCTGCACCTTGCCGCCATGGTTCTGCTGGGCGTGGCTTTTGCCAAGTACAACGGCGGAGCAAACACCTTCTTCATCTTCGCCATGGCTTGCGGTCCCTTCGTTGTAGAAACGGAAGCCGACGGCGTCAAGATTTTGTTGGCGGTCGAGGTCGCCGCGGCACTGACCTGGTGGGCTTTCCATCTCAACGGTTGGTTCCTGCTGTTCGCCAACGGCCTTGGGCTCGTGATCGGCGCCAGCAACATCCACTTCGCCCAACGCAACCGGACCAACAGAAAGTTGCTCCGCGCCCACGAAGAAATTGAGCACCTCGCTAAAGTGGCGGAGCGCGAGCGCATCGCGCGCGATCTGCACGACGTCCTGGGGCACACCCTCTCGGTGATCATCCTGAAA
>Ga0210400_10000849_pt1 | contig 32112 bp, 60 predicted proteins | sample IncBWH26MmetaG_FD_155456 | JGI IMG/M metagenome (GOLD analysis project Ga0210400, IMG submission 155456) | Forest soil microbial communities from Barre Woods Harvard Forest LTER site, Petersham, Massachusetts, United States - Inc-BW-H-26-M | ecosystem: Environmental > Terrestrial > Soil >... | reverse complement strand
GACCCCAATGCGATCGGCCAGATACCGACCCCAGAAGAAGGCTGGGCTGATCTTGAACGACAGCTGAAGCTATTCGCAGAGCGCGGCTTGACACTGCAAGAAGCCATCTATGAGTTTGCGCCGGAGAATGAAAACAATAGCGCGGCCTATCTGGATTTTGTGTGCCATGGCTTGGGCTGCGGCGCCGATACGTTAGTGAAAGACGCATTACTCATCCCAATGGAGACACCAACATGACGGACGAATTGAAAGCGGAAGAAGAGAAGGTAAAAACGATTTTATCAGCCATGAACGCGGACGCCAGTAAGGCCACATTCTGGGCGAGCGCGCACAGTGTATGGCTGATCGGCTTTGGCGCCTTTGTGCTCGGCGTAATGGTTGGTCATTGGGTGCATCTATGAATCCGCATATGACCTGGCATCTGTTTTTCTTAATCCTGGCGCTAGTGCTCGGGGTTCTCGCCATCCCGCCGATTGCGTCGCGCTACAATCTGTTCGCGGCATCGTGGACCGCATTTCTGATAGCACAGTTCTTCACGTAAATGAACTTTAGCGCCACCGCTAAGACTGTGCTCGCCACGGTGGCGCCATTATTGGGTACCGCGATCGGCGGCCCCTTCGGTGGGCTCGCCGGTACACTCTTAGCCAAGGCGCTTGGCACCACCGACCCCAAGGCCATGGAGGCGGCGATTACGTCGACTGATCCGGATATCCTCTTGAAGCTTAAGCAAGCGGATAACGACTTCAGCGCACAGATGAAAGCGCTGGATATCTCCGAGGAGAAGCTACACACCGATGACACCGCGAACGCCCGCGCGCGCGAAGTGCAGGTGCATGACTCCACCCCGCACATCCTGGCTTACCTCATCACGTTCGGATTTTTTAGCGTCTTGGGTTGGCTCTTATGGAAGGGGAAGCCAGAGCAAGGCGGCGACGTAATGTTGGTGTTAGTGGGTTCGCTCGCCACCGCGTGGACCGGCATCGTGGCTTACTACTTTGGGTCGAGTGCGGGGAGCGCGGATAAAAGCGCGGCCATCAATAAATTTATGACCAATGGAAAAACATGACTTCGAATCGACCACGGCAGTGCTCAAGCGCCGCGCGCCAGGGCTGGCGTGGTTACCGGCGGTATTCCGTGAGCGGCTTACACCGGCCGCGCTGTGGGGTGCAATCGTGGCAACGGCCGGCATGCTGGTGCTAGCCGTCACCGCGTGGGTGAGCACGCAAAAGAACATGGAACACCTTCAGGAATTATCGGTTCATGCTCAAGCGCACGAACAAAAGACCGATGAACTGTTGCAGCAATTGGTGACCGGGCAAGCGGTCATGAATGCCACTATGGGCGAGTTCAAAGCCGAACAGGACCGGCAGCGCCAGTGGCGTGACCGGATCGAACAGGAAGCGGATAGCCCACCCCATGCGAGGGGCGCAAATGATGAACGAAACCGACCGGCTACTAGTCGCCAAAATCACCGGTATTCAAGTGACGATTAAGGGGCTGATGCTGCAGGTGGAAGGTTGGCGCGTCCACACCTCATCGATGGGCGATTTTATCCTCCATGAGATCGAAGAACTCGAAAAGACCGTCGTAGAATTGAAGTCTACGCTTCAAGGTAATGGGAATGGTCCGTCGGTAAAGCCCAGAACCCCGTAGCCATCAATCGTCACGATGTAGGTATGCTCCCAGCCGATGCGCGTATCGGGCGACATCGAATAGCTTGAGATATGCACTTGCCGCGGATCGAACTTAAAATTATTGAGCGGCGGATCTTTGAAGATATTCCCGATGTGATCCAGTAGTTGCGCGTAGTTCGCAATCTCGACGCACGTTTCCATCGATTCATCCAAGCCGCCGCGATGCTCCCTGAACTTCATATATTCCCCTCCTTAGGCTCCGCGCCGTGCACGTCGACCACCGTCACGGTGATCCCCTCCCCAATCATCAGCGTTTCACCAATTCGCCTGGTTAGTATCAACACGCGACCTCCTTGCCGAAATTCTTACATTTTACCTTCCAATGTGGCAAGAACCAACAACGCGGTTAAGTGTACTGGGTCCTGGTTGTCACACTTCGCCCGAACCCCCCTCAATAAGCCAATGCATGCATGGACCTTGCGTATCAAATTGACGCCGTTCTCTGGCGTTTTTGCTTGCGCGATCCGATCCGCGACTTTCACATAGTAGTTTTTTTTATGGCTTCTTTTCTGGGGTGGGGCTGGCGGCTTGGGTCGTAGGTGGGTTGGCGCTTTGCCGCTAAATTGCTTATTCCTCACCCACCCCGAAAGCACCGAACTTCCCACGGCAATCTCTGCAGCTACTTTAGATTGTGATTCACCGGCCAGCACCCGCGCCACTGCGGCCCGCTTGAACTCATCAGGAAAGTATCTAATCTTTCTTTCTTTAGGGTTGTCGCGCTCATCTTTCCACCGCTTCAGCATCGTTGGAACAATGCCGAGATCCTTAGCGATCTCGAAAGGCCGTTCGTTGACTAACCGCGCCAGGGCGGCATTGCGAAATTCGTCCGAGTATCGCGCAACGCGGCGCTTTGCTTTGGCCATTTACTTGACTCCATTCTTTTTGATCTCTTTGGCTTGTTTGCGCAGCTGCGTTGCGCTCACAAAGGGCTTGACGATCGGCACCGCGCGCAAGTTCCCTGGCTCCCTTGCTACGACCTCCATGCGCATGTCGTAGATATGGAGTTTGCGGCGGCGGTTCATGATTTCCGCATTAGAGCGTTTGGCCCAGCGGCCGAAGGATGACCGGCAACCGCTGCAGGTCTTTAATTGAGAGCGTGGCGCTAGTTCGTTTTCTTCGCACAGTACACAGATAGCCATTGGGGGGGGTCTCCTTCCGCTAGTTGTATAGTTTAGTGATCTTACTCCCTGATTTAAGCTCTTGAAAAGCTAGCTAAACTTTGGCGCGCGGTTGCGTATGTTGATCGATGGCGCTTAAGGGCGCTTAAAGTGTTACCAGCCTGTTACCAGCACGTGTAACTCACTGATTCATAAGCCTGATAAATCATTGCGTATCATGGGGGATCTTCTGCTATACTACTAATCGTGTCGAATCATGTAGTTACAGAATCACGATACGCTAGGAAAATAGGCTTATTTACACGATGAAACACGAAGCAGCATTACCCGTCATCAACGCAACTGTTACCAGTTTGTTACCAGAAAATTTTGGTAACACTTAGAAAGGAAACCCCATGAAAACCAGTATTAAAAAACAATCTCAGGCGGCATTAGCAATGGGTCCCCGCTGCGGGGACCATATTCAACTTCGCAATCAATGGGCTTGCGTCAGCATTACGCGAGACGATGTGGCAGGCCAACCGACCACATATGTTGTAGACGGTGACATTGCGGATGAGCGCGCAAGCGTCAAAGAATTTCCTACACTGACCAAAGCATTGACTTACGCCTGGCACTCATTAGCCGTGTATCAAAATGGACGGGTTGACTAATGGGCACCATCGTCAAACGCGGCACCAAACACCGCGCCGTCGTGCGCTTTGCCGGCAAAACACTCACCAAGACCTTCGATAAGGTGCGCGATGCGGATGCCTGGATCGCGGCCACCGAGACAGATATTCGCAAGGCAGTCTTTACCCCTGAGGGCTTCCGCAACGAACTCACCTTGAGCGAGATCCTTGTAAAGCACCGCAACGAAGTGCTGGCGCTGCGGCCGTATAAGGTGAACCTGCAGGCCTCCCTGATGTTCGCGCGCCAATTCGAGGGCGTGACCTTGAGCCAGATGACGCATGCGTGGTGGGTCAAAGCGGTGTCATCGTGGGCGGTCAAGCCGGTGAGCGCGCAACGCTATGTGCTCAACATCGTCTCGGCACTGCGCGCGGCGGAAGACCTCCAATGGGGGGTCAAGGTCGACTGGGCCAGCTACGATGCCGCCATGGCCGCCATGAAGCGGCAAGGCAAGCTCACCGAAGGTAAGCCGCGCGATCGGCGCGTCAGCGATGAAGAGATTGCGGCGATCAAGGCACAGATTACCGACTTGATTTTGCCGCTGGCGGACATCATTGACTTTGCATTGCTCACCACCATGCGGGTGGGGGAAATCGCGCGCATCACGTGGGCTGATCTTGACCAGCGGCGCAAAATGCAAATGATCCGCGACCGCAAAGACCCGAAACGCAAAGCCGGCAACGATCATGAGATTCCGTTGCTGGCCGGCGCGCTCGATATCATCAAGCGCCAGCCCCGCACCGATGCGCGGATTTTCCCATGGAATGCCGAGTCCATCGGCAAGGCGTTTGCGTTCATGGCGAAGCTTGCGCGCATCAAGGGCGTACACTTCCACGACTTGCGCCATGAGGGCATTACCCGACTGTTCGAACAAGGCTTCGCTATCGATGAGGTCGCGCTGGTCTCCGGCCATACGCAATGGGATACACTGCGGCGCTATACGCACATCAAGGGTGAGAGCTTGCACCAGGGACCGCGGCAAAGGCGGGCGGCATGAACAATCCCAAGATATCGGAACGGTTTGGCAGTGCGCGTAAGCCACGCCAGTACGTAAAGCCGGGTGAGACCTATAAGGAGGCACAGCGGCGTTGGCGCGCACGGTGGGATGACTATCGCGATGCCGTTATAATGTGTGAGTGCCTGTACCAGGCTAGCGTGTCACGGAAGAAACACATGTTCCGCGCATTCTATGGTTTGGAAATGCGCTATATCGTGGAACACTACTAACCTCTTTGCTGCCGCCTGGCCCGCTTCATCGGAGGCGGGCCTTCTTTTATCCGCCGCATGCCGGCGGCTTTTTTTTCATCAAAAAACGCCTTGAGCACATCCCGGTCAATCACGTGACGCTTGCCCAGCTTGTAGGTCTCGACCGGGAAACGCTTTTCTAGTATCGCATTCTTGATCGCGCCCGCGGTCATGCCGAACATGTGCGCAGCGTCGCGCACATCGATCCAAGATTCTTCGATGACGGTTTCCGCTTTGGCATTCACTTTAGTAGATCCTGATTTTTTGGTCGTCATTGGGTTGACACGTAATGGTTGAACGGCTGGCCTCAGTATTGCCACGCCGGCGCCAGTTCCATCCCTTGATGACCATGCGCATGCGGATCTCAAGCGGGAACTTGCTGATGCGTTCGGCATCGCGAATCAACGCGGTGCGAAGGATGTATTCTGGATCAGTGCGGCTCAATTCCTCGCCGGTGTAGAAGCCGCGCATAAATTTACTGGCTTGTTCCTGGTGCTTGCGGCCGAACATTTCATAGAGCGCGGTCCCGCAACCAAGGCTCATCGGTCGCGCCTCCTTCAGATACCCGCTCAAAGTCTCGGCGCATTGGAACATCGAGGGGTGGTCCTTCACATACTCGATGACATCCGTATTGCTCAAGCGATTGCCACGCCCGTGGATGGTCTGACGGTCCAGCCGCGAGCACCATTGCACCGCAGTCGATACCGCGCCGATCACGGTCCGCGTCTGGTCATGGAAATGCAGCGCCATCGCATCGGCACCGGTGCGCACGGCGCCCGTGTCAATGGTGCGAAACGCTTCAGGTGTAATGCCGTATACCACCAGCGTTTGTATGGGCTTGCCGGCTTCGATGATCGCGAACAGCCGGTGCTGTCCGTCCAGCACTTGCTCATCCTCGGCAATCACGATGGCCTGGCCGTTCACCTGCCAATTGCCGGCAAGGATCTCAGCCGCCAAGAATTCCACATGGCGCTTGCGCACCGGGCGGTTATTTTTGTTACAGCGTAGCCACTCGGTGGCAATGGTGGGCGTGATGGTCACCACCTCGGCAACGATATTTTTATCGCTGCCGTAAATCTTGGCAGCGTGCGGGAACTGAATGATTTTAGGTGTAGCCATCAGAATGGTATCCCATCGTCAAAATCTGGCGGGGGTGCTTTGGCAGCCGGTGCCGGCGGCTTGATCGGCGGCGGCGAGCGCGGCGCATCCCGATCAACGACCGTCTTGGACTTGAAGCGTAACGATAGATATTTGTAGCCGTGTTTATCCTGATTAATCCACGCGTCGATATAGAATGCCACCTTATTGATTTCGCATTCTCCGCGATAGTCGGCGCGCGTCTCAATGCCGTCTTTATTGTTCTTAAAGAGCGCACCGCGCATGTTGTTATCGAAACGTGGATCGCTCATGCGGCAGACTCCATGATCCGTTGATAGGCTAGGTCGACATCTGCAAGAAACTGGATCGCTGATTCCGCATAGGCTGCAATCTCGCAATCGCCGCGCTCTACCCGCACGCGCAATAGCTGCAGTTTCTTTGGCAACCGATCATCGAAGCTGATGAGATCGCAGAACGTGGCGCCGGAGATCCACAGGTTATGCCGCACTTGCGCGCGGTAATCGTTCAGCAAGTTTTCAGGATGCGCGCGGTAGGCTAAGTGTTGCGCGGTCATCGGGCATTTCAATTCCAAGATGCCAGAGAAATTCCCGATATCCCCATCGAGTGAGCAACCGGCCATATGGTCCTTACTCTGCAGGAACCCGGTCCGGCGCACCATCGCGCCCATGTCAGCCTCATACATGGCAAATGCCAAGGGCTCCAAGCCGATGCCGCGTTGCATGTCGGCATTGGCGAAGAACGTTTCGCGCGCCTCCCCGTTGATGCGCTCGCCAATCAGCTGCAGTAAATATTTCTCGCGGGTTTTGCTCGGCTCGCCGCTGCGGCCCTTCATCAGCACCACAGAGGCGCGTGAGCCGGTCAAGCGGCCGGCGCGTGCCGCGCGCCACTCCGGTGAGCGTTGCTCGCACTCGATCACTATGAACCCCATAGCACATACCATCCCCAACCACTCAGGTACATCGTGGTCAGAAACAAGATCAAATCCCACAGTCGAGAATTCCGAGTGACTTGGCGCGGGTATTGGTTCAACACGATATAGCTGAAATAACAGACGGCATCGAATGTCAGCAGCCAAAATGCGACCAGAGCATAAGACCTCATTGCTTATCCGCAAACGCAACAGCCCGTTGTTGCCACTCATCCACGTCACTGACATCCGGCCCAAAGAGCGCACCATAGGAGAGGCCAACCATATCGGTGACCAATGGGGTACCCACGGCGTCGGCAATCTCATAAGTCGCTTGATACTCATCGATGCGCGTCACCGTCACCACGTAGGTTTGATCCAGCACCGAATACCAAACGAGATCCGCGGGTATCTCGGTCTCGCCGGTGCTGATGGCTAGGGCTTCGTCCAGTGTCATTTGCCGCCCGCCAGTACTTTCAATTTCCATTTGAGCCATTCGTTGACTTTTTTCCAGCGCTCGAAATTGGTTGCGGTGGGCGGTATGGAGTCATTCACCGCCGCTACTTCATCAACCAACGCCGAATGCACGGTGCTTTTCGGATTGTCATTCCAAAAACAGCCCATTGCACAATGGTGGCCTTTTTGATCGTGTAGCCGTCCATAGATCAGGCCGCGCCGCTTCGCCACCGCTTGGGCAATCAGATAGAGCGCTGTGTCATCGGATAGAGCATCCCCCAACGTGTTGCGAGTCTCGCTGGCGCGCAGCTTACTCACGGTGTCTCACTCACCCGCTGCGCCAGCACCTTCAATGCCGCCCAGTCCGCCGCGTAGTGCAACACGATCACTGCGCGCGTGGTGTCGGAGAGTCCGCGCCAGGCTTCAGCGAGTGCACTGCTACCCTCGGTCGATGCATCATTAAGCGCGGTCCAGATGTCGGCCGCGATCTCGGGTGCGGTTTTATCGGTGGTGCCCTGGCCGTCATCGTCGGGCATGTCGACGGTAGAGAGACCCGTCACGGCCAACAACGTATAGCGCTGCAAGTAAGTGGTGGCCGATGAGATCGCCTGAATCGAATTCTTGCCGCCCGAATCATCGGCGAGCGAATAGAGCGAGACGCTTTCCTTGTGCCCCGCGACGTGGGTCAAGGTACAAGTCACGGTAATCTTGTTTTGTTCCTGCACCATGGACCAGGCGTGCTTGATGCCATGTTGGGCGAGCGCCGCCGCAATCTTGGTCGTGACCTCATAGTGGGTGGCGTGATCGTATTCGGTGACGGTGCCGGCGCGATTCGTAAACTGGACATGCTTGTCTTTGTGCAGGGTCGGCGCCTGCAGCTGAAACGCCACCATGGCCGCCGCATAGGCTCGCTCGGCTTGCGCCCGGTCCCAACGCTCCTTAAGGTCTAAGAGTCGGCTGATCCGTTCTAGATCGAACTCCGGCGCCTGTGCGGCACGCTCCAAGATCGCCATGAGCATGCTGCCATCCGCCACCGGGGGGGACGGTTGCGGCGCATCAATTATCATCATGCCACCACCCGCGCGTTGGCCAGGCCGCCGCACTGCGCCAGCGCGGCAAAATACTGATGAAGGTCCGCCATGGCCTCTCTGGCGCGGTCGCGCTCCATCGAGCCATCGGGGAGGTACTCGACCACGATTTCTAGCGCCACCAGGGAAGAGACCAGGGTTGCCTGCTTGATCGGTAAGATGCGAGTCATTGCGCACCCCTTCAGCGTCAATTCATGGGATGCGCCACGCTACGCCAAAATCTGCAGGCGTCAAGTTTAATTAACCGTTGCACAATTGACGGTTAGTTTAGTAATCTAAATGGTGGGAGCAACCGCTTGAAGCCGGGGGATTACCATCATGAGTAAAGCTGAGCGCCGCTACTACGCCACCGGCAATGTCTTGTGGACCGATTTCGGGGTCGCAGTGCCCCTGACCTTAAGCCTTGCGGCGGTTCGGTTGCGGCGCGCGTACGCCGCGTCGGCCAAAGACCAGATAGTGAAAATCCGTCTCAAGCGCCGTCAGCAATTTTAGGAAAGACTGCAAGCCGATATTGTCGGTCTTGCCAGATTCCCATGCGGATATAGACCCTTTCGTGACACCGCACGCCACGGCTAGTTGATCTTGGCTTAAGCCCACCGCGTGGCGCCGCTCCCGCAAGCGGTCCGCCATGCTCTGCGGCGCGGGGGCGGTCTGATGCACCGCATGATTGGCGCGCGCCAATTCCAATAGTTTTTCAATGCTCAAGGGGGTGGCTTCATCGCCCGGCATTTCCATCAAATCACCGGCGCTTGAGAGACCGCTATAACGCTTTGTAGTGGTGTTCATTTTACTATACAATAACACATGTGGAAATCCAGCGTCTATCGCCATTATAAGTCATTCAAAGCCATCGCGGAAGCGCTCGGAATTACCAAAAGCGCGGTAAGCCAGTGGCCGGACCTGATCCCGGAAGGGATGGCCTACAAGCTGGAATCCCTGACCCACGGTAAATTGAAAGTCAAACCGCGCCTCTATCGGAAGGCGGCATGATGAATGCTTGGGCGCAGCAATACCGCGATCCGCGCTGGCAGCGTAAGCGGCTGCTGCAATTGCGCGCCATTCAGATACGCCGAGTCGATTTTGCCGCCAGGTTGTGCGAGTGATGGGCGGCTGGATCAAGATGGAAAAGGATTTACTGACGGACCCGCGGATTACCAATCTGATTAGTAACGCACCGGCGTTACATGGTGTAACGCATGCTTTAGGCTGTCTCGCGCATTTGTGGATGATCGCTGATGCGCACATCAGCAATGACGATATTTTGGCGCTCGGGGCAGACCAAATAGACCAACTCTTGAACGTCAAAGGCTTCTGTGCCGTATGCCCACAGGATTGGCTTCAGGTCATCGACCCGCACCATGTAAAACTGCCCGGCTTTCATACACATAACGGCACCATTGCGAAGCAAAAAGCGCAAACGGCTAAGCGCGTAGCAAAGCACCGCAAAGCCGGCAACGCAAATGCGTTACAGAATGGTAACGGTACAGCGTTACCAGACCAGACCAAGACCGAGACTCTAAATCCCCCTAAAGCCCCCCCAAAGCAAGGCCGGCGAGCGCGCACCGATGGGGACACGATTCCTACCGATTTCGCACTGACCCCAGCGCGCCGCGATTTCGGTGAAAGCCTCGGATTGCAAAACGTGCCGCGCATCTTTGAGGATTTCTGCGACTATTGGCTCACCAAAGGCGGCCGGTCACTCGATTGGCAACGCACCTGGTATCGCTGGTGTCGCAAGCAATTGGATATGCCGGCGCAGACCAAGGTTAATGGCCACAACACCGCAGCGCCGGCTAACCGCGATGCTGCCGCGTGGGCCGAAGCGCGGGCAGCGGCCAAAGCGATCGGCTTTCGGGAGCCCTTCGCCATGGAAACGCCCGCAAGCTATCTGACCAGCATCAAGCTGGAGCGCGATCGGCCGCCGAAGTTCTCATTGAGCCAACTGCAGGCACGGGCGCAGCACCGATGAAACCGCTGGCAATTGATCTATTTTGCGGCCTTGGTGGCTGGACCGAAGGGTTGATTGAAGTGGGCTATGAGGTGATCGGATTCGATATCGAAGCCCACGCCTATGGTGTTCATCGCTACCCGGCGCAATTGGTGCTACAGGATGTGCTGACCTTGCAGGGCACACAGTTCAAGGATGCGGCGCTAATCGTGGCCTCCCCACCGTGTCAAGCCTACAGCTACCGTGCCATGCCGTGGAAGCGGGCCAAAGCCTTGCCACCGCCAGATAATGCGCTATTTGATGCGTGTTTTCGCATTCAGCGCGAAGCCATTGCAATGGCCGCTCGTTTCATACCGCTGGTGGTGGAGAACGTGCGCGGTGCAATTCCGTATGTGGGCCGCTCAAGGTGGAATTACGGGAGTTTTCATTTGTGGGGGGACGTGCCAGCTTTGATGCCGATGACGAAGGCAATCAAGGCAGCAGGTATAAAAAAACCCGGCATGAATTGCGGCTCCGACAAGCCAGGCTATCGGGCGCAAGCATTCAATGATCTCGGTGCCAAAGGGATTGGCCACGCCCCCAAAGGCCATTGGACCAATCCCGCAGAGCACGGCATCAAGTGCGGGGGTGATTGGTTCAATAGTGAGCAACCGTCAATTTCTCGCATGACAAGCAGCAAAAGCAACGCGCGCAAACGTGCCAGCGCTATGATTGCCAAAATACCCCTCCCATTAGCTAGACACATTGGGCGGGCGTGGTGGCCCATGGAGAATAGCGATTCTCGCCACGCATACGCGCCAGGCTGGCCGATCGGCACTCACCCGCTATCCATGGAAGGGTGCCATGCATAGACGCCACAGACGCGACGCTACGCAGTCGCCCGCGGTGGCCGAACTCATCGCCATGGGCTTTTCCGTGGCCGACACCTCGCAGTGCGGTGATGACTTCCCCGATTTGGTGATCGGCAAGCATGGCCTGACCGGCCTGGTGGAACTCAAGGCCAAAAGCCCTGGCCGCACTACCATGAACAAACTGGTGAGCGCCGGGCAGCGGGAGTTCGCCGCGACCTGGCGCGGATCGCCGGTGATCTTCGGGTTTTGTGCCGAGGACGTGCGCGTAGGATTCGATGCAGAGCTACGCCGCGTTGGAATACTCAAATAGGAGGACGATCAATGGCTTATTGTCACAAATGCGGCAAGCACGTAGTGGAGCGCATGTATACGCATCTGCAGCATTGCCAGGGCGCAACGAAGAGTGAGAAGCATTTCTCCACGGACGACACCGCAAGCCCGATGGCAAGCTCCACGTGGAGCACTCCGGACTATGCCAGCCCCGTGAGCACCCCCGACAGCAGCGCCGCGCCTGACACGTTTACCGGCGGCGGTGGCGAGTCGAGTGGGGGCGGTGCGTCGGGCGATTGGTAGCTCATGAGCAAGCAACACCGCACGCGCAATCGCCTGGTCAGGTGCGCGCGCTGCAATATCACATTTATCGCTCTCATCCGCCGCTGCAAGTGCGGCCGGCGACTGGTGCCCAGTGACCAAGCGCCGCCTGGCTGAACAATCCCCGACCGATACGCTTCGCTATCAGCTGATGATCTTGCGTCTTAGCCAGCGCGGAGCCGCGCGCGCACTCGGGATTGATAGCCGAACGTTCCGCTACTACTGCTCGGGGCAGAAAGTAATTCCGCACTTGCTCAACCTAGCATTAGAGGGGCTCATAGCGCGGCAGGAACGTGAGGACAAGAAAGCACTGAGGCGGGAGCGGCTCAAAGCAATCAGGCAGGCGGTAGGCTGATTTGTGCTCCGCACCAGCCCCAGCGCGCGCCACTGGCCAGCGGCCAGCCATGCTGCACCACACCAATGCGCATCATGTCGCAAGTGTTACCATCGTGAGTGTTACCAGCTAGCCCAAGTCATTGATTGATAAGCGCGCGCGTGGTCAATGCTGATCCTAACCTAGGATTTACAGCCAGGGGATCAGGGATTTCAGGGTCCTGAAGGGGATCGACCTTAATTTCCGGGGGCGGGGGTCGCCGGCCTGGTATGGGGGCCCCATCCTACATAGTTTCGCTTGGCTGCATGCTGCGTTGCACAACGCTTTCACTTTGGGAATTTTGGCGCGGTCGCTAGATTGAATGCTGCATCGCAACCATGCGCTTAGGTTCGGATGGTTCAGGGAGTAGGGTTCGAACCTACGTTCTCAGGTTCAAAGCCTGATGTCTTGCCGCTTGGACGATCCCTGATCTCTGGAGGAACCTAAAGCCGCGCGCGCGAGGGCCAGGGAATTTCACGCTCACTAAGCCGCTCGGACAGCGGAAAATCGAAAAAGTTCGGCGCAGATGCGAATCACTGTTATTTGTTGTCCGCGTGGTGGTCTGTCGCTAGTTTCGCGGGGGAACTTGACACGCGCCAGCGTGCCCAGCCCCCGACGTGCATTCATCGCACCGTGGGCATTGTGTGTTGCGCGTCGCTGCGCTCTCCGCTGGATGGCCGAACAGCACCAACACGGTCTGTTCGGCGCGATCCGGCTTACTGCGCAGCCATTCGAGCAAACTATCGCGCGTAAGGTCCGCGATATCGTGACTGCCACATTTGCCGTCAACGCCCAGCGCTCGGACGTAGATACCGCAGTCGGCGTGGCGGCGCTTGGGGTCGACTTTGAGGGTCATGTGATCCCCTCGATTCTCTCGATCACCGCCCTAGCCAGGCGCACGGTCTCGGCGTCGCGGGAGTTATGCACCGTCACATCGATGAACGCCTTGCGCTCGGCGTAGGTCGTTTGGTGGTTCCAGATTTGATTGACTTTCAGCATGAGCGGCGAATCCGCCGGCAACGGCTGCCCGGTGGTGAGGTCTAAGAGTGCCGGCCGGCAGCCCTCGCAGTGGTCACAGAATTCGTGGGTCATGGCAGATACAGCGGTACGGCATCCATGAAGGCATAGGAGGCGCCAGGCTCGCCCGCCTCGATATCATCCATGGCATTGACGGCTTTGCGCGCGTCCTCGGCTAGTTCTTTGGTTTGGAACTCGACCACATGCGAGGTAATTTCGCGGTTGGTCGACGCGATGAGCCACAGGCGCCAGGTGGTCATAGCTCGCCCGTCCATTCCCATTTAGAGATTTCGAGATCGGTTAGCCGAATTTCCCGCCCGTATACGCGGTCATCGTTATCGATCGGTTCCATACCGAACGGCCCCATGTAGCAGAACTTTGCGCCGCAGCGCCGGCACTTGACGTTCACCGACAAGCCGCCGTGCGGCCCCTCGAAGAATTCCTCACTGCCGCAGTGTGGGCAGGTAGTCACGCGTCGCGCTCCAGATTCCCCGCGCCGCCGCAGTCTTGCGGTGGATCTCCATATACATCTAATAGCGCGTCAATGCTCAGCCGGTAATTACCATCCAACCGAATCGCGCGCAGTAAATTTAGCGCGTGATCGCGTTGGCTTTCCAGTTCAGCGTGCTTTTGATCCCAGTAGTCATGGGATTGCTGAATGCGGTTGCGTTCGGCAACGATTGCGCGGGCGAGGTCCGGCGCGTCATGGTGCGACCAAAGGGTATCGGGTGGCGGCTCGCCGCGCAGCGCATTGACCACCCCGCGCAACAGGTCGCCTTGCCGCGCGATCAATTCGTAGGATGCGTTTTCCTCTTCGCGCATTTCATCGGTGACGATTAATAGCTTTTGATATTTTTGCGCCCATTCGTCACGCTCGGCGATGGTGTTGGCAAGGGCGCGCTGCGTTTCGGTTAGTAGATCGCTCGGCGGCGTCGGGATCATTGGTGGCGTTCCTGATTGCGCAAGAGGTATGCACCTTGTCGGCGGCGCTTGGCGACTAGTTTGCGCCAGCACTTCAAGCACCGGCGGCCGGACCCTTCGGAGCGCGGGCCGCCGCAGTCCTCGCATACATATTGATAGGTCATGGCCGTGATACTGGTATTCGATGCCATAGGTTTTGGTGGGGTGCGGCTGGCGCGCGGCTGGCGCGCGGCTTCGCTCATGCTCATGCGGATACCCTCACCAGGCCCGCGGTTACAACGGCCAACCCCGCGATCCGGTTGGACGGGGTACCCGCGCCGCTTATAACAAAGATCAGGTTTCGTGTCATCTTGCACCGCGCTTCGCTGAAAAATATTTTACACCGTGCGCCGAGGTTAAGTAAACTAATCTCGCCATGCCGAATTACACGCCTGATGAGTACCGCGCGCAAGTCATGAAGCTGCGCAACGTCGCGCACAGCGCCGGCTATGATGAACTGTCACTAGAGTCCGGTATTACCGGCGGGATGCTGATGCTGGCGGCGCAGCGCATCGAAGCCATGCAAAAGATCATCGATGACGATGAACACCGTAGCGAATTCTGGCGGCTGTGGTGTGCGGTGTATGACGGGCCGTTAGCGTGGGACGGGCGCGACGCATTCGAAGAGATCCAACATTTAGGGGGTTTCAGTGGCCAACATCCGTAAGAAGAAGTCCGCAAAGAAGCGCGCTAAGAAGGGCCCAGCATTTTCGGTTATCAAGCTCTCGGGTGACCTCACCAACATGGTGGGCACGGTCTCCAAGATCAGCGGCGTGGGTGTTGAGGACGTGGTTGCCGTGTTCATCGCGATGGGCGCCATTTGGACGATGAAGAATAGCCCGGAATTCCAGGGCCGGCGGCGCAATGGCTGAAGCTCAATATGATGCTGAAGCCGCGGTCAATCTGACCTTCGAAATTGCGCAGCAAATCCGCCCGCTATTAGCGGGCCAAGCGCGCGAAGTGCAGGGCGCGGTGTTGGCGGAATTGCTCGCCATGTGGATTGCCGGGCACCATCGCTGCGGCGATGCCGTCATGGCGCAAGTGTTGGAGCAACATTATAGAGTGGTGCGGGATTTGGTCCCCATCAACATCTATCAAGGGCATCAGTGTGAGCACTGAGTACCGCGAAGGCCTGCCGCCGCTGCCACCGCGCATGCGCAAGCTACCGGTGGACGATCGCAAGTATCCGGTGCCGTGGTTCGTCAAGTGGTTTGATGGTAAGCCAGACTTTAGGGTCGCGAACTCCATCAAGTTCAAGTCCGCGGTGAGCTATGGGCTATGCTGGGTGTGCGGCGAGTCGTTAGGGAAATTCAAGACGTTTGTCGTCGGCCCCATGTGTACGGTCAATCGCATCACCTCGGAGCCGGCCTGTCATTTGGATTGCGCGCAATTTGCGGTCACCGCCTGCCCGTTCATGTTGCTGCCGGCGGCGCAGCGCAAGACCGCGGCACTGCCGCCCAAGACCATGGCGCCGCCTGGCGTGCACCTGGATCGCAATCCGGGCGTGACCGCGCTCTGGACCACGCGTGAATTTAAATTGATTCCGATGACGGATAACCGGCGCTTGATTTCGATCGGCGCACCGGAGACCATCAAGTGGTACCACCAGGGCCGCGACGCGACGCGCGATGAGGTGCAAGAGTCCTTAGATGACGGCTTCCCGGTGCTGTGGGCGCTGGCGCGTGCTGCCGCGGTTGATTCGGTGGTGCAGCTGGAGAACGCCTACGCGCAAGTAGCTTCGCTCTACTTGCCGGCGGCTTAGATGTTCTCACTGCGTTCCATGAGTCGCGGGCGCCTAGTCGCAATCAATGGCTTTTTCATTCTATGGAATGCGGCGTTTCTGGCATGGGACATCCGCACCGGTCGCAATGCGCCGCTCACCATCTTTCAAGCGATGGTGTTTGGTTTTCAGGTGGCGATTTCTTGGGAATCGTATATGTCGTGGCGGCGCTTGAGCCAATTTGAGCGCGAATTGCAGGAACAAGGAGAGGCGCACTTGCAAGAATTTCAGCGCAGAGTCGTGGCTTTTTTCCGGACCCTGCCGCCGCGATGATCCTAGGTATCGTCGGCCACGAAGCCGCCAAGTTCACCGCCGAGACCGAACGCCAGGCACGCGTGCAAATCCGCGAATTCCTGGTGCTGGATAATGTGCAACGCGTGGTGTCGGGCGCGTGCCATTTGGGCGGGATCGATGTGTGGGCGATCGAAGAGGCCAAGAAATTCGGAATTCCGACACAGGAATTCGCGCCGGCCAATCGTGCTTGGGAGACCGGCTACAAGCCGCGCAACATTTTGATTGCGGAGACTTCCGATAAGGTCATCTCACTGGTGGTCAAGGTACTCCCCGCCGGCTATGTCGGCATGCGCTTTAAACTGTGCTACCACTGCAAGACGGATAGTCATGTGAAGTCCGGCGGTTGCTGGACCGCGCACTATGCCGGCGGGTTGGGCAAGCCCTTTGAGATCATCGAAATCTAGTTGCGCCGCAGTAGTTAATTTAACTTGACCATGAGTTGATTTATTGTACTCTTCGCAATCCTAACGAAGGGGTAAACGACTGTGGCCAAACTATCAGAACTATTAGCGGCTGAAAAGACGCCGAACGGCGCGTGGAATCAGCTGCAAGAAGACACTACCAAAAAGTTTAAGAATTCGACGCATTTCTTTGATGGGCATTCAAAAAGCCTGTCGATGATCGAAGATAATCCCGGTAACGTCGCGATCCAGGACCAGGCGCGCGAGGAAAAGCCGGTGACCACCACGGTGTACGACACCCTGGAATATGCGCTTTCGATCTTTGCGCGCGCCGAGGACTTGCAGTATCAAAAGAACCTCACCAACCGCCAGGCCGCTGGCACGGTGATGTGGAAGGGCTCGCCGCTTCTCAAGGATTTGCCGATTGATGAGCTATTGGGTTTGGAGGCGCGATTGACAAAAATCCGCGCGATCTACGCCGATATGCCGACCTTGGACGCATCCAAGCACTGGACCCCGGACACGCAAAGCGGCGCGCATGTGTGGGTCACCAAGTACACCGAGGAGACCACCAAGACCGAGAAGCAAGTCGTACCGGTGGTGATGTCGGCCGCAACCAAGGAGCACCCGGCGCAAGTTCAGCCGATCTCTAAGGACGTGGTGGTGGGCAAGTTCACGGTGACGCGGCGCAGTGGTGCCGCCACCGCGGTGCAGAAATCGGAAGCTATCAAGCGGGTGGATGAACTCTTAATCGAGATCAAGCAAGCGCGCATGCGCGCGAATGAGACTGAAGTTCAGGCGGGTTCCATTGCGGCGGTGTTGGTGCCGCTGCTACTGGAGCCGTTACAGAGTTAGGCCAAGCGTTAGCGTTAGGTTTTGCGTCAACTGAATGGAGTTAGCGTATCGCCTACAGCGTTTGACTAAGGTGCAAGGTGAATACTAGTCATGTCGGCAGACTTGAAATCTGCAGACAATCCTTGGAAAAACGGGTTCGATTCCCGTCGGCCCCTCCATTATATGGGGCCGTCGTCTAACGGCAGGACACCGGGGGTTATAGCGTTAGTGTCAACTACTTCACTTTGTAGGGAAACCATAGAGGGCCGGCACGGCAGGCACGCACGGCTGGCCCTTTATCCCATTTGAATAACTGATGAGCGGCGGAGTAACACACCTAAAGGGGCAACACATGAACATCGATGAGGCAATCAACAAAGCGGCGGATCATATCGAACAGTATCCCGAGTCCTATCACTTCGGGCAGGGCATGGTGATCGACAGAAAGTATCAGGGGTTTGGCCCAGATCCTGGACCCGGCGGCCCGCACGCATGCATGCTGGCGCGCATCGGCGAAATGGCCGGGGTGCCGGTGGGCGTTGGTTGCGATACGGTCGCGCGGTATATCCTGTCCTCAAGCGCCGGGGACTTCTACGAAGCGATCCGCGCCGCCACCGGCAGCAAAGCTGGCCGCCATGATCCGGTACACCATGCACCGACCATCCCCGCGGCCATGCGCAAGGTGGCTAAGAAATATGAAGGGATACCGATCGGGGTGCGGCAGATTTTCGACGCGCCGCCGAGTGAAACCTTAGCGCCGCACTACCGCGTGTTTTCCGTCCGCATCACGGCCTAGGGGGCATCATGGAACTTTACGAAGGTTTGATGAAAACCGCCGATCATATCGAACAACATCCGGAACTCTATTCGTTCGGCATCACTGGCCGGCCGGATACATTTGAGCCGCGCGCGTGCTTTCTCGGGCGCTTGGGTGACATCATGGGCATGGACTTTTTTGCCGCCAACGCGGTGGCGGTGCGCTTCTTCCATACGGAAGAGGGCGCAATATTCCATGATCTCATTCGTATCGCCACGCGTGGCGGCATGCTTACCGATGTCATGCCATTCCCGAGTCGCGTGGCGCCGGCCATCCGTGAGTTTGCCAAACGCTACGCGCCCGCGCCGGCACTCCCGGAGAGCGTGCGCGCCATTTTCAACGTTCCCGCACTCATCGAAGGAGAACACGCCCATGCCGTTATTTGAAGTGGCGATTATTCAAAAGCCGACCAAGAAGGAAATAGAGGAGGGCACCGCCATCGAAAAGCTGGTGTTCGGTCCTGAACCGGTGATCGCGCGTGACGGCCAATCGGCCGCCATTACCGCGGTGACCGGACCTAAGGCACCGGTGGGCCTCGATATGACCCGCGCCGAGGTGATCGTCCGCCCTTTTGCGTAAGGTCTGACACTGAGGAGGCGGTACCGCAGCGCGCGCGGTCCGCCTCCCGCGGTGTTCAGGCCAACAACCCGGTGCTACGCGCGGCGGCCATGCCGATGGTGGCGCAGTTCACCGCTGACGAACCGGCGCCATGGGACGCCACTGTGAACTTTCAGGGCATCGGTAGTAGTACCGCTGGCGTCAACTACGCCAGCCCCAAACTCGGCACGCAAAGCTATGCAGCGGGGTCATTAACCACGACGCGCACTTGATCGTCATTCGTTAGCGCACGTTTTTTGACAAAGGAGGAATAGCGCGTATTTTCGGGCGGATTACTTGCGAGGGTATCCGCCTTTGATCTCTGAAACCCGCCGCCGGCTCAAAGAATGGGGTCTCTGGGCTTGCGGCGGTGAACCGTCCATGTCCTCCATGTTCAAGGCGATGAACGGGCGCGGTGCGCAGGATTTGCGCGAAATGCCCGACTATATTGCCGAAGTAGATCACATCGTGTGTGTGGCACCGCGCGACATTCGAATCATCCTCATCAAGTTCTACGGCACCGGCGGCACGGTCCAGGATAAGGCCATTGCGTTGGGGTTGGACCGCCGTAGCTTGCGTCGCCGCACCGATCGCGCCGACTGGTACGTCCACTCACAACTTGACGCACCGCCCGCGAAGGCGTATCCAGACGCGAGAATAGCGCGTGATGTCGGAACGTCCCGTGTTTAGCCGGCGCGCGTTCCTGCAAGCGTTCCTGCCGGCCGCCATTATCGCGCCGGTGTTGGCTGAAGAACTCATCTGGCAGCCGACTAAAACCATTGTGTTACCGCCCGCGGGTGGTTGGTGGGTGCCGGCCGCGGGCAATACGTTGCTGACGATTTCCTATATCACTAATGAAGCGCTGAAAATCTTGGAAGCGGACATCCGGATTGCTGAGGGCATCCGCTACGGCAATCAATTTAATGGTCGGCGCTACGGCCACATTGTAGTCAACGACAATACTTACCGTCATTTAAGGAGCATTACCGATGCCTGGCAAGCCTGAAAATAAAGAGTCCATGAAAGGCGAAAGCCGCGCGCATGGCTCCAAGGGTGCGGAGTCCGTCAAGTCAATTGAGCATGTGGGCTCATCCGGACCGCACGGCGTGCGCTTCCCGGTCCACAACCACCCGGACAAGTCCGTGGTCCACAAGACCCTGAAAGAGTAATGCCGCAAAAGATGGCCGGCTTGGCGGAATGGATCGGGCGGCTGCTTCGAACCAAGCTCAAGGCCAAGCCGCAACCCTACCGTGAATATCGAGAGGCTAAGAAATCGAAATGATTACCCCAACCATCGGCCGTATTGTGTGGTTTTGGAATAGTCCGGAACTTCGCGGCGCGCAACCAGAAGCCGCGATTGTGGCCAAAGTTTGGTCCGATACCATGGTGAACCTCGGCGTATTCCGCGATAACGGCAATTGCACCGGCTTTACCTCGGTGACCTTGTGGCAGGGCGAGGGGGAGCCGCCGGCCAGCGCGTATTGCGAATGGATGCCGTATCAGAAAGGCCAGGCCGCCAAGACGGATGCACTGGAACTTGCCGCTGCCGCACGTGCCGCAGGTCCGACCAATTATTAATGAGCGCGCCCGGTGTCCGTCTCTCTGACAAAGCGGTTAACTTTGTCGCTCCCGGCCGGCACATCCGGCCGCGCGGGGATTATCTCATCGTCAAGCCGCTGCCGCTCACGCTCTCCGAGCGACTTAAAGCTGATTGGCATGGTGAAGTCGTCCGCGGGCGAGTCATTGCCGCTGGTCCCGGTTGTTATAAGAACATCCACCGGCGCGGTGTCAAAGACGGCAAGCCCTGGCGCACCGTGCGTCAATCTCAAGTCTTCACCCCAAATGAAGTCCAAGTAGGCGACATCGTACAGCTGGGCGGGATGGAGATTGAAGGATACCTTTTCCCAAAAGTATGGGTTAGCGGCGATTGGTGTGTAATTTGCCGCGAAGAGGATGTGTGTTTCATTGAATGCAAGCCCTAAGCCCCGCTGAAATTGCGGCGATCGAAAAAGAGAAACGCCGCGCGCAAGCACTCAAGAATTTTGCCGGCCACACCTTAAAAAAAGGCGAGGCGCCGGGCCGCGCGGTGGGTTCCCGCAACCGGCTGCAGGCCGGGTTCCTATATGCGCTCTCGGAAGATTTCGCCAAGTACGGCAAGGGCGCCATTGAACACGCGCGCCGCATCGATCCCATGGGGTATGTGAAGACCATCGCCAACCTCATGCCAAAACAGTTTGAGCAAACGACCCCGTTAGAGGAATTGAGCGATTCCGAACTCATCGCAGCCATTGCCCTTATCCGATCCAAACTTTCTGTTGGCACTAGAGAAAGAATTGGAGAAGAGAAAGAGCCGCAATCGCTTGATCGACTACCGGCCGTACCCGAAGCAGCTGGAGTTCCACCGCGCCGGCCTCGACTACCGCGAACGCCTGCTAATGGCGGGGAATCAACTCGGTAAGACCTTAGCCGCCGGCATGGAAACCGCCATGCATCTGACCGGTGAGTACCCCGAAGGCTGGCCAGGGCGGCACTGGGGTCGCCCGGTGGTGGGCTGGGCCGCTGGCGTCACCGGAGAGTCGACGCGTGACAATCCTCAAAGAATCTTACTGGGTCGCACGGGCGCCCTTGGCACTGGAGCAATTCCTAAGGACCGGATTATTGACACCTCAGCAAGTCGCGGACTTGCGGATGCGGTTGATACGATCCAAGTTCGCCACTCGACCGGCGGCACCTCGACGCTGCAGCTCAAGTCCTATGAAAAAGGACGCGAGAAGTGGCAAGGCGAAACCCTCGATTTCGTCTGGTTCGATGAAGAACCGCCGGAAGATATCTATACGGAAGGTCTCACGCGCACGAATGCCACCGGCGGTATTACGTTTATTACTTTCACGCCGCTACTAGGCGTCACCGGGGTGGTGCGCCGCTTCATCATCGATCACGCACCGGGTACGCACTTCGTACAGATGACCATCGATGATGCCGCGCACTACACACAGGAACAACGTGAAGCCATCATTGCGAGTTACAAACCGTTTGAGCGCGATGCCCGAATCCGCGGCATCCCGCAACTAGGGTCTGGCCGCGTGTTCCCGGTCAATCAGGATGATATTACGGTCGAAGCGTTCCCCATTCCGGAGCACTGGCCGCAAATTGGGGGGCTCGATTTCGGCTGGGATCACCCCTCGGCCGCCGCGCGTCTCGCGTGGGATCGCGATAACGACGTGTTTTACGTCATCGCGGTACATCGCGCGCGTGAGCAAACCCCGGTGATGTTCGGCGGCAGTGTCAAGCCATGGGGTGCGTGGTTGCCATGGGCGTGGCCGCATGACGGCTTGCAGCACGACAAGGGCTCAGGCGAGCAGCTGGCCGCGCAGTACCGCGCGCAAGGCTTGAACCTCATCAAAGTGCGCGCCACCTTTGAGGATGGCACCAACGGATTAGAGGCCGGTGTCGCGGAAATGTTGGACCGCATGCAAACAGATCGGCTCAAGGTCTTTTCGCACCTGGCTGACTGGTTCGAAGAATTTAACCTCTACCACCGCAAAGAAGGCCTGATTGTGAAGCTGAATGATGATCTTCTATCCGCCACGCGCTACGCCCTCATGATGAAGCGCTGGGCCGGCACGCCGAGTAAAAAAGTGGCGGCGCCGTCGTTTGAGCAGAAATTTCCCAGCGTCCGCGGTGACGGGTTGGGGTGGATGGCCTGACGATGCCTAAGTGGGCTAATACCGTTGATCGATTGTTGGAACAAAAGATAACAAAAATCGGCACGTGTTGGATTTGGAATCGGCCACTAGGTGCCGGCGGTTATGCATATACAACAATCGCGCATAAGACGGTGCGCGCCCATCGTGTTGTCTACAAACATTTTAAGGGCCCAATACCTGACGGTTTGGTATTGGATCACTTATGCAGAAATCGTGCTTGCATCAATCCCGACCATTTAGAAGCGGTCACGAACGCGGAAAATATCCGCCGTAGCAGGAGGGATTATTGCCCGCGCGGGCACGCGCTCTCCGGGGAGAATTTATATATCAATCCTGCCGGTGCGCGCGTCTGTAAAACATGTGCCATTGAATCAACCAGGCAATGGCGATATAGGAACCAGAAGGCGGCATAGTCATTCCAAGCATTCCACGCGATTCCGACAAGCCGGCGACTACGGATTCGGAAATCGTGCAGGAATGTGCGCAGCGTTTGCGCCTCTGTGCCGAAGCCGAGACCGACAACCGCGCCGCTGGCATGGCGGCAATGGAGTTCAGGGACGGCAACCAGTGGCCGGATGATCTCTACAATCAGCGCAAGATCGATAAGCGGCCGAGTCTTACGATCAATCACACCAATACCTTCGTTAGGCGCGTGGTCAATAACATGCGCCAGCAACGGCCGCGCATCAAAGTGCATCCGGTGGGCGAGGGCGCGGATGTTACGAAAGCCAATGTTATCGCGGGGCTCATTCGTCACATTGAGAATTTGAGCCAAGCGGCCATCGCCTACGACACGGGCGGTGAGTCGGCGGTCACCATTGGCTGGGGTTACTGGCGCGTCACCTCTGACTTTGTGGCGCCTGATTCGATGGATCAGGAATTGAAAATCAACCCGATCCGCAATCCCTTCACCGTGTACATGGACCCTGGTAGCGTCATGCCGGCCGGCGAGGATGCCGACTGGGTCATCATTTCGCACAAGATGAAGCGCCAGGACTACGCGCGCGAATATCCGGACGCCGACAAAATCAGCTACCAATACACCGGCAGCGGCGATGAGCTATCAGAATGGGAGACCAAAGACGACATTCGGCTAGCGGAATACTACCGGGTGCGCAAGACGCGGGACACGCTGTACCGCATGACGAACGGGATGTGTCTGTTCAAGGATCAGATGGAGGAATTATCGGCAGAGCTTGCCGCCGCAAAGGTCACCATTGCGAAGGACCAATCCGGCAAGCAAGTCAGCCGTCCATCGACGCGCCGGCTGGTGGAATGGTACCAGCTGAATGGCCTTAAGATCGTAGACCGGCGCGCGCAGGGCGATGATCCGTTGCCCGATGAGTGGATACCGGTCATCCGCTGTGAGGGCAATGTCATTGACTTGAATGGCCGCATCCGCCGCAAGGGGATGGTCGCGGATCTCATGGACCCGGCGCGCATGTATAATTACTGGCGCACCATGGAAACGGAACTATTGGCGCTGGCGCCGAAGGCTCCGTTTATCGTGGCCGCAGGTCAATTAGATGGCCATCCGGAATGGAAAGATGCCAATCAGAAACCGTATTCGGCTCTTGTTTATGAGCCTGCCTTTGTGGAACAACCGGACGGCTCAAAACAAGTTTTGCCGCCACCACAACGCATGCAACCTATCCCGGTACCGGCTGGTGCGGTGCAAGCCGCGCAGGGTGCACAGCAGGATCTTATGGCGGTTGCAGGTATGCCGCACGAGCCGAGTGCTGATGTACCGGGCGCGGCCATTAGCGGGGTGGCGTTACAGCGTCGCCAGGCCCTTTCCGATATTGGCCACTTTCAATACTATGACAATCAGACCCGCGCTATCGCTCACACAGGACGAATACTACTTCAGCTGATTCCGTTCTACTACGACACCGCGCGCATGCAGCGGATCATCGGTGAGGACGGCGTGCCGTCGATGCAGGGCATCAATCAGCCGATGCCGTCCGGTGATGGCACCGCCATCATGCAGGTCAAAAATGATCTCACGGTGGGCCGTTACGATGTGGTGATGGACACCGGTCCAGGCTATGAGACCAAGCGCCTAGAGGGCGCCGAGTCCATGCTGGAATTGCTCAAGACCCCCTTAGCGGAGCCCATCGTCAAGGTGGGCTCTGATGTCATCGTGCGCGGCATGGACTTTAACGGTGCCAGCGATCTAGCCGACCGGCTGATGCCGACCAATCCTGAAAGCATGAACAAGCTGGTGGCATCGCTCCCGAAAGAAGCGCAAGGCGTGGTGCAGGCCATGCAACAGCAAATGGCGCAGCAATCCCAAGTGATCCAGCACCTACAACTAGAGATCAAGTATAAGTCCGATATTGAAAAGGGCTGGATGGGTGTAGAGCGCGACAAGATTGCGACCAAACAGAAAGAGTCGCACGAATCGAATCTCACCAAGAAAGAGGACACGCACGTCCGGGCGGTCACCGCGCGCGATGTCGCCGAGATCCAGGCCGGCGGGCAATTGCTTAAAAGTCATGTCGACGCTGCGCACGAAACCGTCGCGCGGCGCGAAACATTGGCAGCGGCAGAAAAGGCCGAAAAGTCTAACGGCGCCGCCTAGGCGCTGATCCCGTTCTCTCAAAAGCAAGGGGCTTCACTGCCCAGAGGTTTTCCTTTGGCTAAAGTAGTCACGAGTCAGGGTATCCAGGAATTTGTCTCTTCCGGCAAATTCGAGCAAGTCAAAAACGATCCGCCGCGAAAGAAAGCGGATGACGCGCCGCCGCTGGAGGTCAAAGACAAGCCACCGGTGGCCGACACCAAGACGCCAGAGAAGAAGGAACACGAAGAGGAGGAGACCTTAAGCGAGAAGATCCGCGCGCTGATGGAATCGGACCCGGAGCTTGCCGAGTACGTCACCAAAAAGAACGCCGCGATCAATCGCAAGCATAAGGAAATGCGTGAGGCACGCGAAGCCGCCGAAGAGGCGGAACGCTTCGCCGAGAATCAGTATAACGAACGGCGTCTATCAGGTGAACGACTGTCGGCGGCCGAACGAGAGCTAGCGGACTTGCGAGCCAAGGCCGCACCGCCGGAGAAGAAAGAGGAACTCAAGAAACCAGATCCTAAAGAGTTTTATGACGATAAAGGGCAATTCAAGGCGTTTGAGTACGCAGAGGAACTAGCCGCTTATTCAGCGAATAAAGCGGTAGCGGACGATAGGGCCAAGCAGGCCGAAGATCAGCGCAAAGCGGAACTCGCGGCAGCTGAAAAATTAGCGCGTGAGCGCGTGGCGGAAGCCACCAAGACCTATCCGGATTTTGCCGAAGTGATGGCGGCCAGCGATTTGCAAACGCATACCGCGGTGCTGCAATACCTGTCGGCCAGTGAGCACATCGGCGAGGTGAGTTATTACCTCGCGAAGCATCCGGAGTTTGTTGAACGCATCAACAAATTGCATCCGCTGAAAGCGATCGCGGAAGTCCGCGACATCGAAAAGACCTTTGAAAAGCCGCCGGTGAAGACCGAAGAGACTACCTCGGAACTACCGGTAAAAACGTCTAGCGCGCCCGCGCCCATCAAACCCCTGTCATCCGCCAGCACCGTGAACACCAACACGGACCCGGCAAAGATGACTTATCGGGAATTGAGGGCCTACGAACGCGCCCGCGCCCGTCGGCGCTAACAACACTTTAGGAGTCTTCCCACGTGGCAAATAATTTGCTGACGATGAGCTATATCACTAACGAAGCTCTAGTCGTCCTGGAAAATGAGTTAGTGATTGCGAATCGCGTGGAGCGCCAATACTCCAACGAATTCGCCGAGACCGGCGCGAAGGTCGGTAACACGGTGAGCATTCGCCGGCCGCCGCGCTACAAGGGCACCTATGGACCGCCCCTGAATGTGGAGGACAGCAACGAGACCTACGTACAGATCCCGCTGAACTATCAGTTCCACGTCGATGTACAGTTCACCACGCAAGATCTTGCACTCTCCATGGACATGTTCAAGCAACGCATCTTGCGGCCGCAAATTGCCACGGTTGCGAATCGCATCGATTCGGATACCGCGCAGTATGCGTACCTCAATACCGCGGCATCGCTGGGTACACCGGGCACCAGCCCCAATAGCTTGAAACTCTTCACCGATGCGCGCGCGATTCTGGCCGCGGAATCCTGCCCGAAACAGGGCGAGAAGAACGCAGTCTTGGACCCCATCAGCATGTCATCGATGGTCGCGACCGTGCAGGGGTTGTTCAATCCGCAAGCCAAGATCAGCGAGTATATCGATAGCGGTATGATCGCACGCGAGTTCGGCGGCCTCGATTGGTGGGAAGACCAGAATATTCCGGTGTTCACCACTGGGGCCGGCGGCAACGGTGCCGCGAACTCGGCGATTCTGACTACGCCGATCGCGGGTACGGCGTTCCTTACCACCGGCTGGGCGCAGTCCGGCACGGTATCAACGCAAGGCTGGCAGAACAGCACCGCGGTGGTCAGTGTCGGTGATGTGATCCAGTTCGCTGGCGTCTATCCGGTCAATCCGCAGAACCGCTTGCAGTATGGAAAGACCTTGCGGCAATTCGTGGTGCTGCCACCGGGCGGCTTTGTCACTCCGGCGAACGGTGCAGCGGCACCAGGCTTGACTTACGGCGCTGCGACCCTGGCCGCGGGCACCTTCAATCCGATCACCGGTCTCTATACCTCCAGCGGCACCGGCACCCTGACGTTGACCATTGGGGACGCCGTCATCAGTGGCGGACAGTTCCAGAACGTGACGGTAGCGCCCGCAAGCGCCGCCATCATCACCTTGAACGGTTCCACCACCCCGGCAACGAATGGCGGCTTGGTGAGTCCGCAATCGCTGGTGTTCCACAAGTATGCGTATGCACTGGCGTTCGCGGACTTGCCGCTACCGCGTGGAGTGGAATACGCGGCGCGTGCCTATGACGATGAGGACGTGGGCATGAGCATTCGCTGTGTCACGCAATACACCATCAACAACGATTCTGAGCCCACGCGGGCGGATGTGTTGTATGGCCCGGCGAGTCTGTATCGCTCTCTCGGTCTCCGGGTTGCCGGTTAATAGGAGTAACGACTATGGCTAATATCAATCCGGGGCCGGCAACCACGTCAACCGCTGCAACGGTTGCAGTGCTGACCCCACAAAACATCTTGGGTTCCACCGTACCAGGGCAGGGCGGCAACGCCTTGCGCTTGCTGGCCGTGGGTCGCGCGGTGCCGCTGGGTGGTACCGGTGACGTGGCGGTGCTGCCCGTCATCAATGCTAGTTCGTGGTGCGTGGTGACGTTTGTGTTTACCAATGGCCTGATCTCGGGCGTGGCGGGTTCCGTTGCCGCCGCCTCGATTGGCGCATGGAGCGCGGCAGCGGGTACGGGGACGGCACTACGAACCGCGGGCGTGTTGACGGGTGTCAATGGCACGGTGGTGCTGGTGAACGCGGCGGCAGCGGCCGGCGCCGCTCTGGCCATTTCCACGCAAAACATCTACATCAACAACACCGTGGCGGTCGCCAACGGGACCTGTGACATGTTTGTTTATGGATACGACCTCTCGTAATCGACTGACGTAAACCGCTAGACCATCCCCCTTTTTGCGTCATGTCACTAGGGCCCTTCGGGGCCCTTTTTTTATAGGAGTTTTCCTCTATGCCATTGGGTCCGCAAATTGTCACCTATGGGAACGTACAAAGTACCTTTGTACTCACCATCTCTATAACGCCCGTCGCCACCGCAGCCGCCACTACGCTTGAACAAACGTTCACGATACCGGGACTGCAAGCGGGAGACCAAGTATCCGCCATCAATGCGCTCTTTGCGTTTTCTAGTTTGGTGGATGTGGTCAACGCCAGGGTGAGCGCGAACAACACACTAGCACTCGCGTTCTCCAACAATACCGCCGGCTCCCTGACTTACCCGGCCGGCTCGTTTTATTTAGAAGTCAATCGGCCGGTGCCAGGCTTACCGATGACGGTCATTCAATAATGGAAACGTGGGCGTTTAATCCGCTGTATTCCAATTCCGGGCTGCAGGGCTCGCCAGTCGGTACCTTAGTCGCGTCCGTCACGATCGCGGCAACAACCGCCGCCGCTGCCGGACTACTGCCGGGCCCCAACACCGGGCCAAAGCAAATCGAGTTCACCAACCAAACCGGTGCATGGGCGTATATCAATCTAGGCATTGCGGGGTCCGTGACCGCCGCGACGGTGGCTAGCGGCTATCCACTCGCACCCGGTGCGGACAAGGTGATTACGATCGCCGATGAAGTCACCGGATGGTCGGTGATCCTGGCCGCTGGCGCTACCGCTGGGTCCGTGACCGCCACGCGCGGCAACGGGATTTGACATGCTCAAATCCTTAGGCGTATCGGCCGGCGCCATCGCTGCCGCTGGCGGTCTTACCTTGGCATCGCTTGCGACCGGCGCCACACAAACCACCGTTGCCAGTCCTGGCGCTGCGCTCACGACAGCAACGCCCATCAATGTCACCAGCAAATCTTTCACCGCTGGCACCTATCTGATGTGGGGCATTGTGGACTTCGCACTGACCGCAGCCACCACCACAGAGTTTCGGATGGGTCTATCCGTGGTCTCGGCAACGCTGCCGACACAAGCGGGCGGCGCCGGCATCGGTTCCGATGCACTCGCGATCCTGCCACTCGTCACCACGACATTGACTGACACCTTAACCGATCAGGCGGGCCCGACCATCGTAACGCTCGGCAGTACCACCACCGTATTCCTGGTAGCGCAAGCCACCTTTAGCGCCGGCACCATGACAGCCTATGGAACGCTGACCGCGTTACTGATTTAAACGGATCAACTATGGCAAATATTAATCCCGGTCCAGCAGCCACCAGCACCGTTAATCAAGCGGCGCAAATAGTTTCTAATCCGCTTTCAGGTCTCTACACGATTGCCACGTTGCCGAGTTTGCCGGCTGGCAATATTGGCGTCACCGCATACACCAGCGATGGCGGACTATGGGTGTGGAACGGAACGTCTTGGATGCAGGTTTCGCCGATCGTCACCGGCACCGGTATCAGTAACTTTAATGCGCAGAACACCCGTAAATTATTGGCCGCGCGCGCGCGCGTGGTTTCGAATAGCGGCCTTGCGCGCGTCGCCTATATTGGCGATTCCAATACCGCGGGCGCGTGGTCGACGGGCAACGGCCTAGCCTCTAATGCAATCTCTGGCTCCCCGCCCGTGCGCATTGCCAAGACCGTCACCGGCAATGATGGTCTCACTGCGATCTCTGATAGCTGGTTCGGCGCCGCGGGACTTGTTACCCAAGCGAATTACAACGCCTACAACAGCAAGGTGGTAGCGGCGGGTTCATGGAACCCGAATAACTTCTTTACGCTCCCTGGCGGCTTTGCCATGCTCGCCAACACGGTGTCGAATTTCGCGTTTACGCCGACCTCTGCATTCGACACCATCGATATCTACACCATGAACGTGGCGGCCGGCGGTAGCTTCACGGTGAACGTCGATGGCGGCGCGACCTTGGCCACCATCACAACCGTTGCCGCGAATGTCTACACTAAAAACACGGTCGCTTGCACTCTCGGCACGCACACCATTAATTGCGCGACGACCTCCACAAGTAGTACGTGGCTCTGCGGCATGGCAGTACACAACTCGACCGCCGCCGCCTTGGAAATGTACAACATGGGCATCAGCGGCATTACCGCCGCCACCTACAATGTTGCCGGCATGGCCGCCGCACTCGCGACAATCGCGCCGCACGTGACCCTCATCAACATCACGACCAACGACATTAACACCACGCCCACGTCCATCGCAGCCTATACGGCGAATATCCAGGCACTCATCACCGCAGCTCTCGCCACCGGCGATTGCATCTTGATGATCGCTATCCCCGCGAGCGGCGCGAATTGGAACAATGGTGTCAATTTGACCTATCAAGCAGCGGTCTATGCACTCGCGGCCAGCAACAATATTCCGATCCTTGATCTTACGCAGCGCTGGGTGTCCTACGCGGTCACGAATCCGATCATGCCGTACGGCGATATATTGCACCCTGGCCCGGCCGGCTACGCCGACATTGCCGCCGCCATGACGATATTTTTCCAGTAAATGGCCACCACGGCGCTAGACATCATCACTGGCGCGTTACTCAATATCAACAGCTATTCCCCCGGCGAAACGCTGAACAATGCCGACGCCACTACGGCATTGAATGTGCTCAATGATTTACTAGAGTCGCTCTCGACCGATCAGTGTTTTGTTTATACGCAAGCGGAGACCATCTTTCCGTGGGTCGCCGGGCAGTATCAGTATAGCGTCGGCAATCCGGTAAGCCCGACTACGTTTGTCGGCGCCGTCACGGGCGCAAGTAATGTCATCACTGGCATTACCGCGATACCGAGTGACTTAGCGCTGGGCGCCACCATCACCGATGGCCAAGCGGTCTTGACTGCGGGTACCGCACTTAACCCCTTGCCGGTGACGGTGACCGGGATCGGCGCCAGCACCGTGACGCTATCCTCGCCGGCCACTGCAACGCCCGCCATCAATCCGGACACCATCAACTATACGGTGCCGGGCAATATTCCGATGCAACGCCCGTTGCGCTTTCGCGATGGCTTCACGCGCGCCAATACCTCTGGAATTTCGAACCTCGACTATTCGTTCCAGATGATTTCCTTTGATCGGTACAAAGAGGAACTCTTAAAGAACGTGCAAGGTCCGTGGCCCTATGTGGCGGCGTATCAGCCCACGTTCCCCTATGGCACGCTCTATGTGTACCCGGCGCCTGGCAGCAATTACACCGCGCATCTCTTTACCGATTTAATTATCAGCGATTTCGCCGCGACCACCACCGCGTACAGCATGCCGCAAGGGTACTCGCGGGCGCTTAAGAAATTGCTGGCCCTGGAGCTTGCGCCGAACTACGGCAAGGCGCCGTCACCGCTACTGATGAGCCAGGCCAAGGAGGCCAAGGAACTCATCAAGTCGGTGAACGATACGCCAGTGGTGACCTTGCGCTTTGATAGCGCGATTGCGTCGGCACAAGTTAATGACGCCGGCTGGATCATTCGCGGCGGCTTCGTATAGTGTTCCGCGGCGGCGATTTCGGTTTCGTCGGCGATAGCTATCAAGCGCCGATGGTGCTGCAGGATGCACAGGACACCATCAATTTTTATCTGGAGAAGGACCCGAAAGAATCTCCCAAGATGCCGAACGCCTTATTGGGTGCGCCAGGGCTGAATCCCTTAGCATCGACGCAGACCGGCCAGGTGCGCGGCGCGTGGGTGTTGCCTGGCAGCACCGCCGCGTTAGTGGTGACCGGCAACATGTTGTATCTGGTGACGATCACGGTACCGGCCACGCAAACGTCGCTGCCGCAGTATGCGACAACCGCTGTCGGGACGTTGCTCACCAACTCCGGCCCGGTGGTGATGCGCGATAACGGTGTATTGACCAATGGCCAGGGCGGCTATTGCCTGATCGTTGACGGCCAATATGGCTATTATTACTTGCTGTCGGGCGTGCCCTACGTCAATACCTTTACCGGGAGCTTGAGCGGCACCAGTAATGTGATTACCTTGCCGGGCGTATTGCCGGTGGGCTTGATCGTAGCGAATACCCCGACCTTAACCGACACCGGCGGTGTGATCCCCGGCGGTACGTTCATAGT
>Ga0210400_10000847_pt1 | contig 32159 bp, 25 predicted proteins | sample IncBWH26MmetaG_FD_155456 | JGI IMG/M metagenome (GOLD analysis project Ga0210400, IMG submission 155456) | Forest soil microbial communities from Barre Woods Harvard Forest LTER site, Petersham, Massachusetts, United States - Inc-BW-H-26-M | ecosystem: Environmental > Terrestrial > Soil >... | reverse complement strand
CCGTCGTTGCACCAACTATGCTCGAACCCGTCCATGTATATGTCGTGGCTCCGCTTACCGTCAACGTCCCCGTTGAACCAACACATATACTCGTCGGGGATACTGTTATTGTGGGATTTGTAACAACCGTAACTGTTGTGGTGGCACTTACAGTACAGCCTGATGCTGTAGCACCCGTTACAGTATAAGTTGTAGTTACTGCCGGATTAACAGTAAGATTCGCGCCGGTAGCACCTGTATTCCAGGTATATGTAGATGCGCCACTTGCGGTTACAGTTACAGGGCCAGAACCTCCACACATTGTGGAATTTGTAACCGTTACAGTAGGATTCGGATTTACAGTAACATTAACGGTACTTGTTGCGACACATCCTCCCGCGTTTACAGTACTTGATACAACAAAAGTACCGGACAGAGTATAGGTATGTGTTGGCGAAATTTGATTAACAACAACTGCCGAGCCATCTCCGAAATTCCAACTGAAAGAACCTCCGCCTCCTGTTGTATTATTTATTACTGTAGGATTACCTAAACAAACCGGGGGAGCGCTAAAAGTTGGTGGCGGAGCAACCGGAACAGTTATGTTGGATACAGCCGTAGCTGTACAATTATGAACCGAAGATGCAGTAACCGTATATGCAGTACTCGAATTAACAGTTGCAATTGTGGTACTATCATTTGTAACACTTAAACCTCCCGGCGGAGACCATGTATAAGTTAAAGCTCCGGCACCGCCGCTACTTGTGGCATTTAAAGTAACCGTATTGGAAGGGCATATTGTTGCACTGTTGGCAGTAATGGTGGGAACAGGAAAAAAAGATATCGTTGTATCAATAGTATACGTGCAACCCATTTGATTTGTTACCGTAAGCGAATAAGTTCCGGATTGATTAGCAGTAATGGTTTGCGTAGTGGCTCCACTAACAATGCCGGGCCCGCTCCAGGAATAAGTTCCGCCATAACCATTGGGTGGACCGGTTATTGTTTGCGTAAGTCCCGCACAAACCGGACCACTCGGAACAACTAATTGCAAAGGGCCACAGGAACAATCAATATATGCGTAACAAAAGTGCCCGCCCAGATAACAACCTGCCGCTGTAAATTTAACAGTGATGTTTTGCCCTATGTAGGGTTGTAAATTTAAAGTGTTTTTAGTCCAGGGCACATAAAGAACGCTATTGCCTAATTTATCAACTTGACCGGATGCAAGAAAGCCGGGAGGTACAATTCCGGATCCTGTAGTATCGGTTTCAACAAAATAACTGAGGCAAGGAATTAAAGTACCGCTTTGGTTATAAACCTGTACTCTAAAATAATTACATGAGTCTCCGTGATGCGGTGCATCCGCCATAACAACAGCATAATTATAAGAAAACAAACAATTAGCCGCAGTAACGGGAAAGGTTTGTTGTATGCTCTCGCCATTGGAACAAGGTTGAAAACTGGTAAGGCTGCTTGAATTAGGATCGTTCGAGGTACATGTAGTTATGTTGGGTGGATAGGGAGGACCTAAATAGGGATAAATAAAAGAGCTTGAATTATATTCGTCACACCCGATATTAAGAAGCTCTCCCCCAAGCCTGCATGCCCAGGTTCCACCACCGGGGTCAACCATGGGGAAACCACCGTATGGATCTACACCTCCATTTACTAAAGTATGGAAAGAACAAGATGTTTCAGCTGAATTGGCACCTAAAGTAGTGATTGCGGGACTTGTAATTACAAGAGGAGCATTTGTATTGGGATTATAACCAATTCCACCCGTCCAGCCGGCAAAATTGCCGTTTTCAAAATCTAAATTATTACAAACCCCCGCCAATACCGGACTTATGTGGGTTCTGTATGCTGAGGCGTTAATCTCACCAGGCATTTTAGAAATGTTGTATTTCTTTTTTACAAATGATATTTCTCTTAAATATATATAATGCACTAATTCACTATACATATTCTGTTTTGGCAGCGCTTCGCGTATAATTGCATCCAGATCAAATCCCGCAAGGGAATCTCCCTTAAAAAATTTGCAGGACTGCTTTAATTTATCCGTAGATATTAGTTTTGACCCATTCTTAAACGATACCTGATTTTGAGAACTGGCAAGGTTCGAAATCAAAAGAATAAAGACAGAAACTAATAATAAAAAATTTAATTTTCTCATTATTAAGTGGTTATTTTCTTTCGAACCCGAAATTATAGACTTTTGACCGAATATTTGCCAAAAAATGATAAAGGGTATTTTAAATAGGATAATTGGTTCAGAAGCAATTTTGCCTGATTGAATAATACAAAGCAATTTTAAAGGAAAAACGAATCAAATGTTAAATTTGAAAAATCTCATACTGAGCGGCTGCTAACACTTTTGTGTGTTATACACGTGTTTGCGGGAATAGAATAATTTTTCGGTGAAGTATAACTAATTTTTTATTTATGACGCGGCCTGTTGTTTTGATGCCTCACTCAAGCTAACTTAAAATTTCAGATTAAGTCCGAGATTCAGATACGCCACACCATATCCGAGCTCACCAAAAATTCCAACTTTATCCGTAAAGCGGTACCTGCATCCCGCAAAACCGGACCAGATAAAGCCTCCATAAGAAGGACTTGAATAAGCTACATGATTGGTGCAGGGGTCGGTAGTTGAGTATTTGTATTTTGCAATATCATCACCGAGCATAAGACCTGCGTACAAATCGACTTTATCGTTTTTTACAAATTTTTCAAAATGATAAGCCCCTCTTAATCCAATAATATAAAACGACCAGGAGTAAGTATCGGTATAATCGTAATAATTTCCGTAAGCGTTCCCGTTCCCATTCCCCGCCGGGCACCAATCTCTCCCAATATATCTCCAGGTAGCACCAGCATAACCCAAATATCCTCCTATGCTAATAGCATCAGTTATCCCATATTCTAAAGAGGCGCTGATGGGCGGAAACATACTAGCTGTACCTGAACCTACAAAAGTATTCCCAAGGCCAAAACCTATATTAAGATCTACTTGTTGCTTTTGAAAAGACTGAGCATTCATTTTTCCCACAAATACAACGAAAATGAGAAAAGTTAACCTAACTATTTTACTCTTCATATGTCTTTCTTTCTTTTAGTTTTGCAAATATACCGAATTTCCTTTCTTATTATAGATTCATGTTTTCTGGCTTTATCTATACAAAAGAGTACCTTTTGAATTGCTAATAAATTTAGCATATATTTGCTAAAAAAATCACTATCTTGCAGGTGCCTTATATTTCTTTAGTTTATTGCCGATGAACAGAACCGTTGTACATATGGACTTAGATACTTTCTTCGTATCGGTAGAGCGTCTAAACAATAGTTCTTTAGCAGATAAACCTGTTTTAATAGGAGGTACGAGCGATAGAGGAGTTGTTGCTTCATGCAGTTACGAAGCAAGGCAATTTGGTATTCACTCTGCTATGCCCATGAAAATGGCAAGGCAATTATGCCCCCATGCAATCATTATAAGAGGTGATCACGAGCAATACACCAAGCTCTCCAATACAGTTACCGATATTATACAGGAAAATGTACCACTGTATGAAAAAACATCTATTGATGAATTTTATATAGACCTGACCGGTATGGATAAATTTTTTGGCTGTTATAAAGCAGCTACGGAACTACGGCAAAAAATCACTAAAGAAACAGGCCTACCGATTTCATTTGCTATGTCAAGCAATAAAACCGTTGCCAAGATCGGTACCGGCGAAGCAAAACCCGGACAAAAAGAAATACCCTTTGGAACAGAGAAAGGTTTTTTAGCCCCTTTATCCATCCGGAAAATCCCGATGGTAGGTGATAAAACCTATCAGTTATTACGGAGCATGGGTATAGAAAAAGTACAAACTGTTCAGGAAATGCCGATGGAACTCATGGAACAAGTGTTAGGTCAAAATGGAATAGTAATATGGAAAAAGGCCAACGGTATTGATAACAATCCTGTTGAACAATATAATGAAAGAAAATCCCTTTCTACAGAATGTACGTTTGAGAAGGACACTATTGATGTAAAAAATTTGCAATCCATATTTGTCAGTATGACCGAGAAACTTGCGTATCAATTGCGTGCCGAAGAAAAATTAACATCGTGTGTAACGGTTAAAATACGCTATTCAGATTTTAATACATATACGATGCAGGCACGCATTCCCTACACATCATTAGACTATGTATTGCGAAATAAAGTAAAAGAACTGTTTGATAAACTTTTTCAGAAACGTATGCTTATCCGTTTGATAGGAGTTCGTTTCAGTCATTTGGTACAAGGCACTTACCAGTTTGATATGTTTGATGATACTGCTGAACAGTTACAACTTTATCAGGCAATGGATAAGCTTAGAAAACGTTTTGGAATAGAAGCTGTACAAAGTGCTGCCGGTATGGATGTTAAGAAAAGAGATTTTAACCCCTTTAACGGCAGAAAAACACTGACTTAAAAAATACTTTAAAAAATTATGCTGCTCAATTGTCATACCTATTACAGTTTTGGCTACGGAACACTATCCATAGAAGAACTGCTGAATGAAGTGGTATTGAAGGGATATACATCATTTGTACTGTCAGATATTAATAATACTTCCGCTTGTATAGAAACGGTACGTTTAGCAAATGAGAAAAATATCAAACCCATTATAGGAATTGATTTCAGGAACGGAATTAAACAACAATACGTCGGGATAGCAAAAAACAATGAAGGTTTTAAAGAACTGAATGAGTATTTATCCGAACACTTACACCAAACAAAAAAAATTGATTCAGTTGCTCCTGAATTTTCTAACGCATATATTATTTATCCTTTTCAGACTTATACAGGTTGGGCTTTACGTGAAAATGAATTTATAGGTGTATCCATCAAAGATTTTTTGCGATTACCTTTTTCTCCTATAAAAAATCAAACAGATAAATTAGTTATACTGCAAGCCGCAACCTTCATCAACAAAAAACATTTTAACGCACATCGTTTACTGAGAGCCATTGATAAAAATACGTTGCTTAGTAAATTATCAAAAGATCAGCAGGCAAGCCCCGATGAAGTAATGCTCAGCTATAACGATATACGTTTGGCTTACGTAGCCTATCCTTATATGCTAAGCAATACAGAACGTATTCTGAATGATTGCAGTATAACTTTTGAATACGGAAAACTCACCAATAAAAACCTGAGCCATTATACCGATAGCATACAAGGTGATATTGAATTGCTACGCACAGAATGTATGGCAGGATTAAATTATCGGTATAAAAACCCATCTGCCGAAGTATTGGAGCGGGTAGAAAAAGAATTGGATGTAATCGGACAATTAAATTTTGCATCTTACTTTTTAATTAATTGGGATATTATAAAGTATGCCCAACACAAAAATTATTATTACGTAGGCAGAGGCAGCGGAGCCAACAGCATTGTTGCTTACTTACTTCGCATTACGGATGTTGACCCGATAGAACTCGATTTGTATTTTGAACGCTTCATCAATATACATCGGAGCAATGCCCCCGATTTTGATATAGATTTTTCCTGGACAGACCGGGATGATATAACCCGTTATATTTTCGACACCTTCGGACATGAAAGAACTGCTTTGCTTGCAACCTATTCCACCTATCAAAAAGATGCAGTTATACGGGAACTTGGAAAAGTCTTCGGATTGCCTGCTAATGAAATCAACAAACTGCAATCGGTACAAAATATAAACGATACGGATGAGATAGGAAAATTAGTTTTACGTTACAGCGATTTGATAAAAGGGTTTCCCGGCCATTTAAGTATTCATGCAAGCGGAATTATCATTTCACAAGAACCTGTCAGCACCTATACGGCAACAAGCCTTCCGCCTAAGGGTTATCCTACTACACATTTTTCCATGTTAGAGGCAGAAGATATTGGTTTATATAAATTCGATATTTTAAGCCAGCGTGGCCTCGGCAAAATAAAAGACGCGCTTACCTTAATACAAAAGAACAAAGCAATTGATATAGATATACACGACATTAAAAAATTCACCACGGATGAAGAAGTAAAAAAGATTTTGAGCGTTGGAAAATGTATCGGCTGTTTTTATGTAGAATCCCCCGCCATGCGTATGCTTTTGGCTAAATTGAAAGCAGATGACTATTTACGATTGGTAGCGGCAAGTTCCATTATTCGCCCGGGGGTTTCTAAAAGCGGCATGATGCGTGAGTATATTTTACGTTTCAGAAATGAAGCCATAAGAGAGAAAGCACAGAAAGAAATTCCTGAACTGTACGAACTTCTGAAAGAAACCTATGGTGTAATGGTCTATCAGGAAGACGTAATCAAGATCGCTCACTTCTTTGCCGGTTTAACATTAGCGGAAGCCGATTATTTACGCAGGGGTATGTCGTGGAAATTCAAACAACGTAATGAGTTTTTTAAAGTGAGAGAAAAGTTCTTTTCTAATTGCTGGCAAAAAGGATATACAGAAAAAACTATAACGGATATTTGGAATCAGATAGAGAGCTTCGCCAATTTTGCTTTTTCAAAAGGACATTCGGCAAGCTATGCTGTTGAAAGTTATCAAGCCTTGTACCTAAAGGCATATTTTCCGTTAGAGTATATGGTGGCGACACTCAACAATGGTGGTGGATTTTACCGAACAGAGTTATATATACATGAAGCTCGTATGCACGGAGCTAAAATAGTTCCTCCCTGTGTAAACAACAGTTTTTCACTCTGTGATATTGAAGGAGAAACTATTTATTTAGGCTTGGGTATGATTAATGAACTGGAGCATGACATCGTACAAAAAATAATTATAGAGCGTGAACGCAGTGGTTTATTTGAAAACCTGTATGATTTTGTAAAACGTATTCCGATTGCTATTGAGCAATTACATTTATTGATACGTACAGGGGCTTTCCGGTTTACAGAAAAGAATAAAAAGGAATTGCTTTGGGAAGCTCACTCGCTTATTCATCCGACAAAAAAAGTTGTATCGGGTATGGAATTATTTGATGTACGACCAAAAAAATATAAACTTCCTGTACTTACTGATACATGGATGGATGACGCATTTGATGAGATTGAGCTCTTGGGATTTTCACTTCGTTCTCCTTTTGATTTGCTCCAGGATGAACTGCCATCCAAACTAACGGCAAGGGAATTGCGCCAATATATCGGTAAAACGGTTGAGATAGTGGGTTACCTGGTAAATATAAAAACTACATTCACATCAAAAGGTGAGCGTATGCACTTCGGAACTTTTTTAGATATAGAAGGCCGGTGGATTGATACAGCGCATTTTCCTCCATCCGCTAAAGAATATTCATTTAATGGGCCCGGTTGCTACAAACTAACTGGAAAGGTTACGGAGGAATTTGACTTTACTGCTATCGAAATACATCAAATGCAAAGATTACCGATAGTAAATAGAGATTGAAGTAATTAAATTAGACCTTAAATTAAGAATTTCTGTTGTGGGCTTTTAATACGCAATTTAACATCCGATAGAAAAAATATTACATTTATCCCTTACTTATATAATTTATATCATGAAAATATCTTGGTTTTTTACCGTCTTTATGATTTTAATTAATTTATTTATAAAATCTCAGACTATTGAGGAAAAACGTGAAAATGCAGCTTATTTTAAAAATGGCGATTTTATTTACATCTATAACATGCAAAACAACAAAACTATTAATATAATAAAATACGATTTGGGCCTTAAGGTTGTAAAAAGTTTCACGAAAAATTATGAAAAAAAAGTTTGTAAATCCGACGGAAATAATTTGTATTCAATAACGCTCTTTGATTCTACTATTAACATAAAAGTGCAATTTGCAAAATGGAAACATAGCTGTGGACTGAATACAATCCTTGATTTCAATTTAAATGAACTTAAAACGGATGAATGGGCAGAACCATATCAGGTGACCGGATGGAAATATATTTGGGGCGAAGTACCTGCTACTTCAAGCTATAATCCGATAAACGAAAGCGTATATGAAAAGGACGTAAAAAATAAATTAGCTATAAGCGAAGTGGGTCCTCTACTATCATTTTATAATGATAGAGATAGCTCTTCTTTCCAGGTGGCAAATTATGGAGTAACGAATGGAAAAAAGAAATACGCTGGTTTTTATTTGTTAAAATATATGAATAAAAATGATAAAGTGGCATATTTGAATAAATATCCTTTTTTTGATTTTAAGGAAGCGCAGGATGATTACGGAACCTATATGGAATTTTATCCCGATTATGTTGTCAGAGAAGGTCAAAATTATTTAATCCCATTTGCACAAAAAATAAGTGAAGTTACCAGGCATACTTGGGTAAGTAAAAATGGACATAAGGAAGTTACTTTTTCAGGGAAATACCAAATAGCCGGAGTTGGAGTTCTTGAAGTTAATTCAGGAGATATGAGCCTGAAAATATTTAAATATGACAGAGGGAAAATTAAAAAAACTCTGCGTTACGAATTCGTAAGTGGCTTTAAGGGGAAAGACATAAATAATTTTTCTATTCTCACAAAAAATTTCCCCAGCGTTGATGATAAATTGGGATTAAAACCAAACCAACAATACATATACACTAAGGATGGTGAAAAATTAGACGATAGCGGAAAGCACCTGCAGATTTTATTACTGGATTCTAAATCCTATATAAAATTTGATTTTGATAAAAGCAGCTATAAAATGACTAAAGTTTTTCTTTAATACTACACATAAGCTGACCCTAAATATTATTAAAGGATGTAGATAAAGTTGAGGCTAAACCGAGTACAGAACCAATACCAAAGTGATGAAAAAATATAAAAGTTTTGCCGTACTAGTATTTATCCTTTTTTGTGGTTGAGAACTTAATCAATTCTTAAAGATGGCTTGGACCAAGTAAGGACAGAAAGCCCCCCCATTCAAGTTTGAATTTGCCAGCGAACTTTTACCAACTTGGATTAATTGATAAAAAAGAATATCTTTGAAGCTCAAACTATAAAAACATAAAAATGAAAAAAATCTACTTAACACTAGGATTAAGCGCTCTATTGCTTTCTGTTAATGCACAACATGTTGCCAGAAAGCTTAATAAAGCTACGGAATTAATAACATTTGCCATGGATAAACAAGGTAGTAACCAGGTTACAACTACAACTTGTTCTACTCTTACTACCATTGGTTCATCAGACACGCTTACGCTTTACACAGTTCCTTCATCAACAGCAATGCCAGACGGAGGTTATGTTGCTGGAAATAATGGTTACGGTGATGCTTGTAAAGCTACTTTTTTACCAGGTGCACTTGTACCTGTGGGCGGACAAATAACAGGTGTTATAGTATCTTTTTATCAAAAAAGTGCAACTATTGGAACGCATGGAACAGGAACAATAAGTGTTGACATCTTAAATGGAGATACTACTGCTGGTCCAACAGGAGCTGCTGTTGCTACTGTTACGGCATCTTTAGCTACTATTTCAACTATGACTGCAACAAATAGCCAAATTACTTATCTATTTAATCTTACAACACCAGTAACCGCTCCGGCTACAGGTTTTTTCTCTTCTTTAAATTTACCAACAACAGTTGGCGATACTGCTGTTGTGCTTTGCACAAGAAATAAAAGCGCACATCATAACTACGCTTGGGATAAAAACGGAACATCGTGGGCTGCTTTTTCCAGCGGCAGCGATTGGTCTTTACAAACTTCTTTAACTTTGCTGCCAATAATTTGTACTACTTCTTCTGGTATACACAACAACATACTTGAAGCAAGCTTAGCTTTATATCCTAATCCAAGTAATGGCCAGTTCAATTTTGCAATTGCATTACCAAGTGTTACAAACCTTACAATTAATGTTGTAAATACACTTGGTGAAACAGTATTTACAAAAACTGAGAATAATATTAGCAACGGCACTTTGAGTTATGATTTAACTTTTCTTGGAAAAGGAGTTTATTTTGTAAACATTACAGATAGTCAAAATAATAGAGCGATTAAAAAAGTAGTTATTCAATAACCTGCTTTTTCAACAAAACCTTAAAACCCTGCTGTATTTCGGCGGGGTTTTTTGCTGTTACTTAACCAGAAGACGCGAATTTTTCAAAGGAATGATTATGCTATTCATGCATCACTATTAACAGTGATAGAATAATTTTCTGTATTTGCAGATGAGAAAGCGTCTCCTATAGATATTTCCCGAAAAGCTGTCCTATGAAAAAAACAAATATCGAACCCCTCGCATAAATGACGTAGTAAGTTTGATTTGCAACGGAATCAATACTTTAGCGGGAAATAAAAAAGGGAAGAACCTGTTATTTTCAAATCCTTCCCTTCAAGTGGTCACGTAGGGACTATATTAATTCAATTTACCTTTTGCCCCAAACCCTTGAAAACCCTATAAACCTCTCTGAAACTCAATGAATACAGGCTTTTCACAAAGATAGGCATAATTTAAAGAAATTTAAATAAGTTGAAATGGATGGACTAAGTATGGACTAAATACGGATTAACCCTTATCTTTGGGGTATGGCAAGCATAAAATTTTACTTACAGAGCAAAAATAACCCGGCGGGCATTTATGTAAGATTAAGGGACGGTATCATCATTGATGCTAAGGCTAAAACAAAATTTGTAATAAACCCTCCGGATTGGAGCGCGAAAAAGGGGAGGCCCAAAACAAAGGATGCCGAGTTTAAAAAACTCGACGAAGATTTATTGTCTTTGGAAAAGCGCCTTCTAACTCATTATAATGACAACATAGGAAAGGCGATTATTAATTCACAATGGCTTAAAGAATTTATACATCCGGCACCGAAACAAGCACAGATAACAGAAAAGTTACTGGAATATTTCGAGTACTACATAAAATGCAAAAAAAATGAACTTACCTTATCAAGTGTAAAAAAGCTTCGGGTTGTAAAACATTTAACTCAAAGGTTTCAGGATGAATCGAGGACAGAGTTTCTAACTAAGAACATTGATTTGAATTTCAAGATGAGGTTTGAAGCTTATTGTTTAAAAGAGGGATACTCGCCAAATACTATTGCACGGGCGACGAAAATGATTAAAACCATCTGTACTCATGCGCGTATTAATGGAATAGCAACCCACTTTCAATTAGATAATATTTCTGCCAAATACCAAAAAGTAGATAAAATTTATCTTTCACCGGAGGAACTAAAGAAAATTGAAAACGCAAAATTAGATGTCGACCACCTCATCAACGCAAGAGACTGGCTTATTATTAGCTGTGAGACTGGACAACGGGTATCAGATTTTATGCGGTTTTCTAAGGAGCAAATAAGGATTGAGAATGGAAAACACCTTATTGAATTTACCCAAGTTAAAACGGGTAAATTAATGACGGTTCCATTAAGTAAAAAAGTACTTGCTATTCTAAAAAAGCGAAATGGTGAATTCCCCCGCGAAATTTCAGATCAAAAATATAACGACTATATTAAAGAGGTTTGCAAATTAGCGGGTCTAACTCAAAAAATAAAAGGAAGTAAAAAAGATCCGGAAACCAACAGAAAGATAATAGGCAATTTTCCCAAATGGGAGCTTGTAAGTTCTCATATTGGAAGGCGTTCCTTTGCCACTAATAATTATGGAAATATACCTACCTCTTTACTTATTAGCGCAACCGGGCATAGTACCGAAAAAATGTTTCTTGAATATATTGGAAAAACTGATACCCAGAAGGCCATGCAATTGGCGGAATATTTTTAATTCAAGTAAGAAAGAAAAAAGAAAATTACCATTTTATAAACTTGGGTTAATAAATTTCCTCATCTAATATAATGTTAGAATTTATCGGAATATTTTCTACCTTCGATCAACAAAATAGAGAACGTATTTTAAAGAAGCCATCCACACAAAACCTGCCAAAATGGACGGCTATGAACGGTTTTTATCAGAAAAACCGTTCATATAAGTAAGTTAGCCGTAATGCGCGACAAAAAATGACAACAATGAAAAAACATATCATCATTCTTACAATTTTATTTTTAACGTTGACGGTTGTTCGCGGACAGACTGGAAATTGGCTTTGGGCAAAAGCGGGGACTATAACAAATGGTAATGCGGAAGGTATGTCAAATGCTACAGATAATTTTGGAAATGTTTATATAACAGGTTTTTTTCAAGACTCTGTTATTACATTTGGAAATTTTACTTTGGTAAATAATAATACAAGTGGTAATACATGTGATATTTTTATTGTAAAATATGATGCAAACGGTAATGTCATTTGGGCTAAATCTGCAGGAGGTACAAGTGCTGATGATTGTTATTCTATTTGCACTGATGCTTCCTGTAATTTTTTTATAACTGGTTCTTTTGAAAGCCTTACTTGCACCTTCGGGGGCATAACAATAAACAGAAGTAGTACTTCTGTAGGAGACGTATTCATTGCAAAATACGATAGTTCTGGGAACGCTTTATGGGCAAAATCTTCTACAGGAAATTCCTATGATATAGGGTCTTCTGTAAGTACGGATGTTTTTGGAAACGCTCTTATTACAGGTCGCTTTGGAAGCTCTGCTATTTCCATTGGAAGTTATACTTTAAGTAATGTAAGTAGTAATGACTACGATGTTTTTATAGCTAAGTATGACGTATCTGGAAATGTAATGTGGGCAAATTCTGCTGGCGGAATTTATTGGGATGGTGGTTGGTGTACCGGCACGGATGCTTCAGGAAACATTTACCTTACTGGAAGTTATGATTCACCTTCCATTACTTTTGGAAGTTTCACATTAACCAACGTTTCAGTCGGCTCTCGTCAATTTTTTCTTGTAAAATATAATGCAGCAGGTAATGTTTTATGGGCAAAATCTATTGGAGGGAACGCCCATGAAGATGGTTGGTCTGTTACAACAGACGGTTTAAAAAATGTTTTTTTGACAGGTGGTTTTCAAAGTCCCGTTATCAATATTGGCAATATCACATTAACAAATTCTGATCCAAGTGGTCATACTTTCGACATGTTTGTTGTAAAATTTGATTCGTCTGGAAATTCTTTATGGGCAAAATCTGCTGGAGCTACAGGGACGGATGATGTGGGCTACTGTGTTAGTGTAGATAATCTTGGGAACGTTTTTGCAACAGGTAGTTTCTACTCTCCAACTATCATTTTTGGTTCCGATACAATAACAATGATACAAGGTTCTAATGACCCAATATTCATTGTAAAATACGATCATAGTGGAAAGGTTTTATGTTGTTCAGCTCTTACAAGTGGTGGAGATGATCAAGATGGAATAAGTGTAGATGCTATGGGTAATGCATACATAACAGGTGATTATCGGGTTTCTCCTTTTATTATTGGTTCAAATACATTGCCATTACTATCGGGAGAATCTATATTCACTGCAAAATTTCAATGTAACAGCGACGCAGCAATTAATTTTATAAGTGAAAATCCCGCGACTAAAATTTTCCCCAATCCTTTTTCTTCAAAAACAATTTTACAAATGGATAAAAACTTAAAAGACGCAACTCTGACACTTTATAACTCATTTGGGCAACAAGTAAAACAAATAAAAAATATTTCTGGACAGACAATTATTGTGCAACGTGACAATTTATCATGCGGACTATATTTCCTACAACTGACACAAGACAACACAATATTAACAACTGATAAATTAGTTATCGTGGACAACTAATCTGTGTACGCGCACTTCGGCTAACATACTCTAATCCACAAAACAGCTGACCTGTAAATGAGAAACATTTTGTATCTTTAGTTTCACGGTGTGGCGCTTACAACCCCTAACACCAAGCAGGCTCCATCTTTTTGCGGGTTAGCGCTCAAATGTGTAACTTGGACTTAGCAAAAAACGGACGCTTGCTTGGGGAACGTTATAGGGCATTAAATCAGACATGAGAACCATTCGACAAATACTGACATTTTATAAAAGCTTTTTCCTTCTCTCGCTCATCGTGACGACCTTGTGTATGTATAGTCTTCACATAAACGGCATCCGTGCCTTCTTCGTGACCTTTATTTGCAAAACACTTACACTAGCGACCATTTTTTACTTCATTAATATTTACAAAGAGAAAGAATTTTACTATTACCGAAATTTAGGCGTGTCCAAACTCACTCTATGGACAGCGACCATTACTCTTGATTATGTATTATTTGTTGCTCTCATGATCTTGACTTATAAATACAAATGACACATAAACTCGAGGCGGACAGCATACTTCTTGAATTCGGACTAAGAAAAATTCTGACAGACGTTTACTTAATTTGTGAAACGGGCAAAATAACTGGATTGCTAGGCAGAAACGGAGAAGGTAAATCTTGTTTAATGAATATTATTTGCGGCAGTTTGGAGCCGACAAGTAAATCAGTCCGTTTTGACAATACAAACGTTCCCTACCCTTATAAAAATCCTGACCTGTTGCTTTACTTACCGCAATTTAATTTCGTTCCAAAATCACTGACTGTAAAGCGTGTTTTCAACGACTTCTCTGTGGACTTTGCAGAGTTTGAAAAAGAATTTCCGGACATAAAACTCACTTCAAAAATAAAACACCTTTCAGGCGGACAAATCCGACTTGTTGAATTGTATGCAATATTAAAATCAAAAACACAATTCGTAATGTTAGATGAGCCTTTTACTCACATTATGCCATTGCATATCGAAAAGATTAAAGAAATTATGATTGTGGAAAAGCACAACAAAGGTATTCTTGTAACGGATCACGTTTACAAACACATCATTGATATGAGCGACCAGCTATATATTTTGACCAATGGTAAAACTCATTTGACAAAAAACACAGCCGACATCGAAAAGCTGGGTTACGCGAGAATTTAACGCCCTATAACTGGAATAGAACAATACAGCAATCCATCCTTTTCATTATATCCAAATCCAAGTTCGGGAGATTTTTTTATAGAAAACAAAGGGCTGATTGAAAATTTAATAATAACTAATATCATTGGACAAGTGGTTCTTGAAAGCAAACCGATGAAAGAAAAAGTTTCTTTGCAAATTAATTTTCCGGGAATTTATTTTATAACAATAAAAGCCGGCACAAATACAAGCCTCAAAAAAATCGTAGTAAAGTAAAGAGTATACTAAATCAAGTTGCCTAATTAAAAAATAATTTTACATTTGTCCCGCACGAACGAAATTCACACTCAGTTTAAGCGTATTTTAATCAATAAATAACACTATGAAAAAAACAATCTTCATTTTAGCTTTTAGTTTACTCTTCTCTTTAGGATTCGCCCAAACCCAAACTCCAAATACTATGCCGAGTACAGGTAATGTTGGTATTGGTACGAACCAACCGGGTAGTAAACTCGAAGTAAAAGGTAGTACGAGATTAAAAGGAAAACTTACAGCAGACAGTGCTGTTATAATTAACGGCAACACAACAGTCGGCGGTTATCTTATTACGAAACATATAAAAAGCCCCGATGGAGTTATTCACTTAGGAGATAGCTCAATGACATTTACAACTTATACTGCTGTTGCAAACCCTATAAAGGGTGGAAATTATGTAATGGAATTCCAATCCTCTTCAGCATCCAATAGTGCAATTGGCATTGGTTGGGGAACTAACACTTCGGCGGCCAGCAGGTCCTTTGCATTTGGTTATAATACTAAGGCTTACGGTGACAATAGTACGGCTTTAGGAAATTTGGCTGAAGTGGATGCCGACCAAAGTGTTGCAATCGGATATAATACCAAAACAGGTTCTTCTGCCACGTATGCTTTTGCATTAGGCAGCGGTTTTGCTTCAAATCCTATGGTAAATAACACATCTCAAAGTTTGGCAGTCGGATTTAACAGTACAGTACCAACGTTTTTTGTTAGCGGAGGAAACGGAACGGCAAACTCTTTAGGAAATGTTGGTATAGGAACCACAACACTTAATGCACGTCTTTCTTTAAACGGCGATGCAATTTTTACAAACGTTACAGGTACTCCAACATATGCACCATATATAAAAGGTAGTAGTAACACAACCACAGCAGGCGCACCGGATTATACTTGGTACGGTGATTTGACTACCGGAATATTTCACCCGGCGGCAAGCGTTGTAGCATTTGCGGAAGCAGGCACAGAAATTATGCGCGTGCATTCAAACGGTTTTGTAGGAATTGGCATTACTTCACCTACCATTGCAAAATTTAGTGTTAATGGCGATGGAATGTTTACAAACGTAACGGGTACTCCTACCTATGCGCCCTATATAAAAGGTAGCAGTAACGTAACAACGGCGGGCGCACCGGACTATACTTGGTATGGCGATTTAACAACAGGAATATTTCATCCGGCGGCAAGTGTAATTGCTTTTGCAAAGGCAGGTTCAGAAACAATGCGTATTCACTCAAACGGTTTTGTGGGTATCGGGCAAACAAACCCTGTGACAGCTAACTTAGAAATTTTGAATAGCGCTGGCGGTTATACTTTTCGTGCAGGAATGGGCTCAACTAATCCTAATATTGATATTTGGCAAACAAGTAACACTGCTGCGCCCGGAAAAAGAACTTCTTTATTATTCAGCAATGGGGCGGTTGAATTTTATGACGCCATTGCATCGGCCAGTAGGCTTTGGATAAATACGGATGGAAAAATAGGAATCGGAACCCAAACACCGGCCGCACAATTGGATGTATACACAGCCGGCACAACAGCTTTTAATTTACAAAATACGACTGCTGGTAAAAGTATTTTTTCTGTGAATACCAGTAATGGCAACACGCACATAGGGCTTACAAAACCCGGTAACTATACTTCAGCAAGATTAACTGTTGATGGCACAATCGTAACAAAGGAAATTTTTGTCGTTGATGCAACAGGCGGATGGGCTGATTACGTGTTCGGGAAAAATTATAAGCTAAAAACCCTTCCTGAAATTGAAAATTATGTACAAGAAAATAAACACCTGCCAAATGTACCATCAGCCGAAGAAATAAAACAAACCGGACAGAATATAAGTAAGTTGCAGGTGGCACAAATGGAAAAAATTGAAGAGCTGTATTTATACATCATTGAGATGAATAAAAACATGACAGAGCTAAACAAAAAAATGGAAGCTTTGCAAAAAGAAAATGCAGAACTTAAAGAAATGATTAAAAACTAATTTGTCTTTTCATTAATCTTAAATTTAAAACGTATGAAAAGATTTTCATTTTTTGCAATAGTGTTTGTGGCGGGGCTTACAAGTGCTTTCGCGCAATATTTTACCCTGCAAGGAAATACATTTATGCTTAATGGCTCGGCATTTTATCCGGTAACTTGCGGATATACCTATGAAATTGCTTATGACTCGGCGAGCCCGAATACACCGTATCTTACGCCCAGTCATGGATACGGCAAAGGTTCTGCAATGACCGTAAGTGGTTGGCCAAATCCGAATTGGGATTTTGATTGTGATGGTTCTCCTGCTTGTTCCACACAGATAGTTCAGGATATGAAGAAGATAAAAAGCATGGGATTTAATTCCATACGAACAAATTTCGGAGTAATTAAAAGTGACACACTTTTTATTGGAGTAAATGGATTTGTTCTAAAACCTGCTGAAAATACTCATCCCGGGCCTACAAATATCCCTGCAAATTATATTTATATAAACCCTCCTTATAATTCAAGTAATACTACTTTAGTAAATAAAGTTCTTCCTTTTTATGATTTGATACTGCAAACAGCGCAACAAGCAGGGCTTTATGTTTTTTTAGACATTGGATACGGTCATATAGGCAATACTGCTTCCGATGCTACGGACTACGCTAACTTTTTGAGTTATTTCGCTGCGCGTTATTCAACAAATACAACGCTTGCTGCTTATGTTATGTTGGAAGAGCCGGCAAGTGAAATTACTAACCCGAATATAAGAAAGATTGATGTTTGTAATTACACTAAACAATGGTATGATGCCATAAAAGCAGCAGACGCTAATCATTTAATAAGTATAAGTGGTTACGGTGCCGGCGATGTTTATGAATGGGACCCCGGCATCATGAAGATGGATTTTTATAGCCCGCATATATATCCATTCTTTCGTGATTACGAAACAAGTGGTGCATATCCAACCGGATATGATTTTCAAAAAGGTTATAACCGTGTGCTTGGTAATTTAATATGGTTAAACCACAATTGTCCTGTACCCTGGTTAATCGGCGAAACAAGTTTTTCGTCCATTGATGATTCAGGAACGCCCACTTCGGGACTTGGGCCTCTATCACCTCCATATGATGATGGAAGTTTTCAAGAACAATCAAATTATGCAACTAATCTTTTAAATGATGTAAGAAATAGTGGAGGGATTGGTTTTACCTGGTGGGCTTATCAGGAAAATTGGGATGTGCCCCTTCAAAATCTTGGTGATGGCTATGGATTGTTAAAACATGGAGCTATGTGCCTGCCTTGTTCAACTATTTTGAATCATGACCCTGTTGAAAAGCAGGTAGTACAGGCTTTCAGAAATTACCCAAACCCCGCACCGCCTCCGGGAACACAACCTACATTGTCTTCAACAAATTATACTGACCCTTTTAATTTTTATTTTTACACCCCAAGCTCTCCGTATGTATATACCGGAACTGTTATAGATGCAAATACCTCACAACCAATAAAAGACGCTATAATATTTGGTTTTACTCATTGGGCATCCGACCCTCAATATCCTACTACGGCCAATAGTTTTACTGTTGCAGAACTTCCTTATACTTTTTCAGATGTAAACGGTAATTTTACTTTATATGTTTATCACCCGGGGACTTATGTTGATAATTCAACAGCCAGCAAGTCATGTTACGTAAATAATATCGCAATTACGGCTATAGGTGCGGAAAAATATAATACTGGATGGAGTACCACGACTTTACCGGCTAATAGTTTAGGAACTATTTCTCTTCATCGCAGTAGCTTAACAAATACAAGCGGCGGTTTTAATACCACCATTTCTAATCAAACCATAAGTGGTACACAAAATTACAGCGCTTCCAATAGTTTAACTATAAATAATACAAGCGAGCAAAATGGTTCCACGGCTTCTTTTACAGCAAAGGACTTCTTGCATATAGTGCCCGGCACAACGGCTTCCTCTTCTATACAGGGTTCAAATGTTCATTTTTATATATCTCAGGTATTTGAAGATTGTAACGATTTTGCAAGTTATACCCAAAGGGAAATATCATCTAATTCTTCACCGAGTGTTTTGTCAGGTGAGGAATTGGAATTGCAAAAAAAGGACATAGAAATTGATTTCAGACCAAACAAACAATATGCGTATTTAACTGTAAAACCTAACCCAAATAATGGTATATTTGTTATAGAGCTTATTGATAATAAAACAGGCCAAAATTCTGACAAGACAGTTGTAAGTAGCAACGTGCAATTACCTGTTGATATAACAGTTTATAGCATGACAGGGAGTAAGGTATATAATGGCATTTATGGTACAAACACGGTTAAACTTGATTTGTCATTTTTAATATCCGGTATGTATTACTTACAGGTTAAAAATGGTAGCAATATTTTTAATCAAAAAATAATTATTCAGTAAAAACAGGGAATCATGAAAAAGAAATATTATATCCTTTTTTCACTTTTTACAATTATCTTAACTTGTAATAGTGTTGCACAAAGTACCTGGGTTTGGTCTAAACAAGGGACGAGCACTTCAGATGATAATGTTTCAGGTATTTGCACCGATAAAAACGGCGATGTATATATCATTGGCGACTTTGGTGCCTATTTTTCCGGTAGTCCCGGCTTAGGGGTTATTCGTGGCGCTAGCTATATTCATTTCGGCAACGACAGTGTTTATAATAACGGAGTTAATCAGATATTTTTAGTTAAATACAATGGCAGTAATGGCAATGTAATATGGGCTAAGGGGATAGGTGCAAACAACCCCTATGACCACAGTAACCCATGTGATGATTGTGAGAAGGGATACAGAGTGGCTTATGATTCGGTAAGTAATTCTATTTATATAACGGGCACTATTTTTGGAAGTGCAACTTTTGGCTCAACTACTTTGTTTGGTAGTGGTGATATGTTTTTAAGCAAATTAGATATTAATGGAAATTTTAAATGGACGAAGCTTATTCTTTGTTACCCGGGTGGGATGAGTAATAGCAATATACTTACCGATAAAAAAGGAAGCATTTATATAGCCGGTGGCGGATTGGATTCCATGAAATTTGGTAATAATATAAAAATAGCCAAAGGAGGTTATGTTGCTAAGTACGATTCATCAGGAACGTGCTTATGGGCAAAACGACAAACTGGTACTGCTTTTAATAAAATATTACTATATAAAAATGACATTTATGGTATTGGCAATAACAATAAGGATACTATTGTAATCGGCACTTCTACTTATACACTTAGTGCTTCCGCAAATTCTCATACAGGAATAGTAACAAGAATGGATAGTGTGTGTAATGTAAAATGGATAAAATTTATGACAAGTAGTCAATATTGCGGCCCTGGTTGTTTTGTGAATGATAAAGTCGGCCTGTATATTACCGGAATGTTTCTAACCGATATTACTATTGGTGCTAATACATTTACAAATACTGCGGGCAATTCCGATATGTTTTATGTAAAGTATGATACCTCCGGTAATTTAAAATGGGCTCATCAGGCTAATGCTACTAATTACGTAGGTGCATCATCAATGGTTACCGATGCAAGTGGTAAATTTTACGTTGGAGGTGGAATAGGTGGAAGTTTAACATTTGGTTCAACCAATTTTACCGCTTCAAGCTCACTTGCCGGATTTCTTGCGCGGTTTGATACCAGTGGTTCTTGCTTGGGAGTAATAGCGGGTGGAGGGTATTTAGCCGAAGATAATGCAGGAAGTGTTTTTGTTACAAGTGGTTTTCAATACACAACTACCATTGGGAGCAATACATATACTGCTGCGGTAACGAGTCCGCCCACAGCAGATTTATATGTAGCCAAACACGGTGCCATAACAGGTATTGGGGGAAGACAAATTGGCAATGCAAATAACCAGCTCCTTATTTACGCCAACCCAATGGCGGGTAAATGTAATATCACCATACCCGATGATTTTGTAAACGAAAAGAACTTGACCTTGCAAATATTTGATATAAGCGGCAAGCTGTTGCAAAACGCTAAAATAGAAATGCAGCAGGAAAAAATAAAACTCAACCTTGAAGCTGAAGCAAAGGGAACCTACAACGTTATACTAACTGACGGTAAAAAAAGTTATACGGGTAAAATTATTTTCGAGTAATTTTTTACTTACATTTTAAAAACCTTTTTCAGTATAAAACAAAACCCGCTTAATCACGGGTTTTTTTATTTGTTGTATTTTTGAAATAGAATAAGGATTAATTAAATATATGCAAATACTTCCTTTTAGATTTAAACCTGAACTAAGCCCAAAAGAAGTGATCGAAAAAGTGGTTCAACTAAAGCCTGAGTTTGATAAATTAATTAACTATCAAGACAAGCTTAACTTTTGGTATAATAACGGTTTCAATATTGGTGTTTATACTTACGGAATTACTGATGAAACAGAAAAAAAAGATTTACCCGAAAATTACATCACGATATATCCTGAAACCAAGGAAGAAAAAATTACATATAAAAGGTATTATTATAATGTTTTTCACAACGAAAATCTTAATACGCTACAATCTTACGTTAGAGATTATTTGAATCAAATCGAGAAAAAGGGTGCTAATCCAGTACCGTTTACTAAAAAGTTAATTAAAGAAATTGATGAGTATTATAAAAGTCAAGATAGATTCCCTAAAACTGGTCATAATAGTTTTCGATCATATTGCAATGGGTATGATGCTTCTGAAAGTGGGCAGATAGATGATTTTTTAAATGATAACTCTTTTCATGAGCATTTGATTTCATATTTCGTAGGTGAAGCCCATGAAAAATTCAATAATCCCCTGTTTATTATTATTAAGTTGGTGGATTTCTATTTACGCTCATAAAGAAATTGCCTGTTTTAGTTTAAAATGCAACGCATATTTTATTGGTGATTATTTTACTTGGAAAGAAATATCTCACATGATTTCTTTGGTTGGTATTTTATCTATCGCAATAATTCCCTATCTTTTTTATTATAAAAGGGAAAGAGTGTTTTTAGATAAAATACAAATTGCTTTTGATAAATACGATAAACAAATTCAAAAGAAGGAAAAAGAATATAGAGAGATTAGTGAGTTAGTTGCTAATCCCTTTGCGAAATAATATTCTTGCTATTGTTTAATTCTTGTATATTTACTATAAACAGACTTGGGGAATACCAAGTTATTAAAAGACATGGATTCATTCGGAGATATACTATTTAAAAGAATTTCTTCTTCAAGAATAATGCTTTTTACGCAAGGGGAAATGGCCCAACTCACTTATTTGTCCTTTGAAGGGTATATAGAATTAATTAAGGATACCCCGAACCAAACAATCAAAATTTCTTATCCAATCGGTTATAAACCAGACAGGACTCCGCTAAATCATACGCAAGACTATTCAAAAGCAGAGCTAATTAGTCGTTATCAATATCTCGGATTAACACTTTTGCCTGTCAATGGGGTTTATCAACTCGTAACAATAATTGAAACATTGCTTGGTGACATCCTTAAAGAGACTTTGAAAGTGTATCCAGTAAAAATACCAAATAAAAGAAAAGTAGATGCCGAAATCGTTCTTGGGGCTTCTTCCTTAGATGAAATTAAAAACACTATTATTAATTCTATAATTAATGAACTGACTTATAAATCCCCAAAAGACTTTGCGGAGGAATTTCATAAATACGTTGGTGTTAATCTTTTAGAGAAACCCGCTTTTCACAGATATATAGAATTAAAAGCGACTCGTGACGTATATATTCATAATTCCGGAATTGCAAGTGATATTTATTTAGGTAAGGCAGACACATTAGCAAGGGTTAAACCTGGTGATTTTTTGCCAGTAGACATCCAGTATTTTTTAGAATCGTATGAAAGTTGCTTACAAATTACGGAGATATTAGAAGTAGAGTTAAACAAAACATGGCCAAGCCTTGAATACCAAAAATCAAAAAATCAAAATACTGTGCAAGAAGAAAAAGAATTGGCGATTGAAAAAATAATAGAACACGCGGAAGAGTTGAAGGAAATAAAAGCTGTAAGAGTTTCAAAAACAAAGAGACATGATAAGGGAAAGACCAAAAAAAATAATCAGGGATAACTGTGCAAAATAGAAAAGAACCGAAGGGTTATTAAAAACCAAATATGTTATGGACTAATAATGGACTAAACACAGAAACAAAAAACCCTAATCAATTTATATACAAATGATTAGAGTTTTATTCTGTGGACTCGACGGACAAAAAGTCGAACCCTCAATCCCTTAAAAATGAAATAAATGCCCTTTTTCAATTGGGAGATTTCGGTAAATAATATCTAACTAACACCACATAACGCTGTCCAAAGGACTGTTGATAGCTTAGCCAAATATTTTAACTTTCAATTTAGTAAATTCTTTCCAGTCCTTTTGCCAGTTAGTGTACCACATTAGTACACCTTTGCTATAAAGTCTAAAGGAATTAGCTGAATTGCTTTGAGGAGACTCCTTTTTTTTACATGCAATCTTTAAATTGTCAATGTATTTAATAATCCTATTTCTGTCTGTCGATGTAAGTAGTTTTGATTTTTCAACTACGTTTTTTCTTTTTAAGTTCAATGAATTGATAGGTAAACTGTCGCAGTCAACTGTGTCTTTGTAATAAGTTGCCAAAAGGTCGTTGTCTTTTTTAACTATAATTATATTTTCTCTATGCCCGCCCCATTCACCACAGTCGGCGAACTCTGCAAATAAAGCTAATGTGTCACCTTGCTTAAGATTGACAATAAGGGAAGATTTAAAAGCTGGCTGGCTAACTTTAGGATTACAATAAAAAGTAATTTCGTTAGTGTCCTTTGGATTTATTCTTTTGGTTTGTCCGAAAACACAAGTCAAGGTCGAAAGAAAAACTATTGTCAGGCGTAAAATATTTTTCATTTTCGATATCTTTATCTTTGTCATCGGTTGACTTGTCCGCCGGGACGAGTCGCCGCCTTAACCCTAACGTATTGCAAGCAAACCCCAGTGGCGTTTTGAAACCGAAATGTGTCGACTTGCATAATGTAAATATAAGAAAAAATGTTTTAGTTTAAACGTCGACCGCCATTGGGTATTGCTTGCGGTTAAGCACTTTACGCCCTTGTTCTGCTTGCACAACGACTACGTGTCCGTTGTACAAAATGTCCGCTGCGTGAAAGATAATTTATTAGCGGAGTATAACTAACTTTTTATTTATTACGCCATCTGCCGTTTTAATTGTCAATGTATAAATACCTTCTTTTAAAGTAGTCACGTCGATATTTGATTTGTCATTTACGTTTTTGCCAAATACGTGTCTGCCGTTAATGTCATACAAGTCCACGATTAGTTTGTCATTTGTGTTTGCATCAATGAAGAACTGGTCGCTTGTTGGATTTGGATATACATTTGCAACTTTACCATCGGGTCTTAAAGTTTCAATACCAGTTGTTGATGTCATATTTATGTCATCCAAATACAACATGCCACCTGTTGGAATGCCGCCGCCTACTGGTTTTATGGAAGAAACGAAACTTAATTGCATGGAATCTGGAATTTGACCTATAATTAACCATGTAATGGGAACTGTTGTATGAGTATAAACAGAAACGGGACCTGTAATTAATGCATTCGCAGTAGCTAATGTATCACGTTTGTTATTGCCCGTATTCCACTTGGTAATATACATTTGAGTAATCGCTTTATCCCCACCTATAGCGTTAAACTGATACCAAAAATCGTACGAAGTGGGTGTTGAATTATATGGGCCGAAATGCAAGACGGGCCCTCCGCTATATGTAATGGGGCATGTACATATTCCACCGGGAACGTTGTTGCCACCGGCTATAAGTAGATTCTGATTTTGCAAGACAATAGCATATGTCCCCGAATGAACAGTTGTAGTTTGAGCTTCTAAATGCGGATTGGGTTGCCCCACAGCGACGAGCGCTTGACTATAAGATCCCCAATTCGTTGGGAATACGCCGGTCCAGTTTTCAAAACCAGGATTTTGAACCTGTTGTGCTTGTGTAGTCATTACTAACAAAAACAATGCAATTATTAAGAGTTGTTTTGTCATTTAATATTTTTTTGTTTATAACGGAGCTTTAATAATATTATTGTATGTCTGTCGTTGTAGATGCATTTGTCAAACGAAACTTGTCCCACGAAGATGCCGGGCGTATTGTGCTTAACGTTTTGCGCCTAAGGGTAACACGCGATACGAAGCACCAGGGCCCTTAACCCACAAAACTTTATTAAATATACAAAACTTTCTTTTCCCTTGTCGCCCGCGTTGACCGTTAGGCGCTGTTAGGGGCTGCAACAGGCTCAGGTATAACAGCCGTCCATTTAATATTAGTCGGCTAATGTAACTTGTATGGAATGACTATTCTTTGAGTTCCAATCGGTGTATACTGGGGATAACCAAGTGTGTCCAATTTTGAGAAGGGATCAAAATTATAAGAGAATCCAAAGGAGGCGGGATAGATAGCAAAATAAACCGAGTCACCGCTATGTAAAGAAGTTCCTTGCTCGAGAAGAGTGTCATAAAAAATGTCAGACACATTTGTCTGACTGCTTGAAACTATATGTCCGTGGGGGGATAAAGGAGCGAAATTGTAAGAATTATCACTCGAAACTTTGTTGTTTTTGTAAAAGTAAAATGCAACCTGTCCATGAATCACATTGCTTAATACATTTACGTTGATGTATATTCCTGAATTGTTTGTGTCTTTGGATGTGCAATTTAATATTGTGAATGTGGGTTTTTGTTGTACTCCATTAAGAACGGCTGCATTAGATTGAGCCCAAGGGATTGCAGTACCGTTCGCGCTTGTCATCCAAGAATGATTTTTGCTTATGATCGAATCACGACAATATCCAAATAGATTCAGTGAATCTGTAATTTCATACATATATGCGCCATCTTTAAAATTGCTTATGCTAAAACTATGAAGGCAACAGCCTGCAGGAATACTTGGCTTACTTAAGTCATTAGTCCTTGCCGTATAAATTAAATTATTGTTTTGATAGAACTTGATAATAAAAGTATTTCCCGTTAAGGTAATAATTTGAACTCCCCTTTCATCCGTGGCGACAAAGTTAAAGTCACGCGAAGTAGGAGTACTTGTCGTGGGCGGCGTTGCATTTGCACTAGGATCTTTTGTGCAAGAAATAAAGCCGATAATAGATAGAAGTATAAACGCCAAATTCTTCATAATCAAAGATAGTGAAAAATAGTAATTGTCATTTCATTAAAATTTAAAAGTCCACTGTTGTTGCACCTAACGTTTTGCGCGTTTATAAAGTGGCGTTTGAAACAACCAACTGTCTGCCGATACAAAACTTACTTTAAAGATAATACTTTTTCTTTTCCCACGTCCCCCGCCATTTTATAAAACGCGCGGTTAGCACCTGTGCCATTACTAACACCACGAAACGCTGTCCACCGGTCTGCCGTTTTTTTATTATATTTGTCTTATGAAAGCAATGGTAGTCACACCCAAAAGTCAAACCGAGTTTAAGTTTTTATACGACTTACTTAAAAAACTTGGTATTATGTCTGCGACAATGACAGAAGAAGAGTTAGAAGATTTAGGTCTATCTAAAATGATGAAGTCTGTTGATAGAACTAAAAAGGTCAGCAGAGAGAGTATTATGAAAAAACTTAAGTCTTAATGCAGGTCGAGTTTTTAAGCAAATTTTCTAAAGACCTCGATCACATTAGTCAAAAGTCGGTCAAGTCAAATGTCAAGAAATTAATTGCGCTTGTCGAGTCAGCCGATAATTTACACGATATACCAAACCTAAAAAAACTTGTCGGCTTTAAGTACGCATACAGAGTCCGAATAGGTGATTACCGAGTTGGATTTTTTTATGAAGGTCACAAAGTCCAGTTTGCAAGAGTTGTCCACCGTAAAGATATTTACAAAGTATTTCCGTAGTCCGATGGCATTGGTGCTAACTACGTTATAGAAGCCACTTTTTCACTCATATCTTGCAAATTTTGCAAGATTGTGGTGATTTTATGGCTTCTATTGATTTATCAAATTTAACTATTTTATTATAAACTATCGAAAGGCGAAACCACTTTTTGTATGCTCTTATTGCTTACGTGAGTATAAATTTCAGTGGTAGTACTACGACTGTGGCCTAGTATTTCCTGTATATATCTTAAATCCGTACCGCTTTCCAGCAAGTGAGTTGCGTAGCTGTGCCTTAACCAATGAAGACTTACCGGTTTTCGGATTTTTGCTTTTGCAAGGGCCTGTTTTAAAATACAATAGCACAAATCGGCACGGCCTCAATAAATAACATAAAAATAATCTATGAAAAAAGTAAACGGAAACGGCACCAACCTCAACAATAAAGATCATATTAATAAAAGGGCTCAAAAGAAACTGGTTAGTCAACGGAGGGCGCTTAGCTTAATAAAAGTCGCTGAAAAAAAGAGGGCAAGTATAAAAGACTTGATACCCTACTGGAATACCTACAACTGCCTGAAAAAAGTAATTAGTGCGGATGGCAGGCTTTATGGCCGGTATTGTAAAAACAGGTTTTGTACTGTTTGTTGCGGAATAAGAAAGGCAGAAATAATTAATAAATACCTGCCTGAAATTAAGAAGTGGAAAAACCCACAGTTCGTTACCATAACCACCCAAGCGGTGAAAAAACATAAATTGAATGCACGGATTGACGAAATGTATTTTGCATTCAACAAGTTTAAGGATAAGTTTCGTAAATGGCATCGGAAAGGCAAAAGCATAAAATTTGTCGGCGTAAAATCTTTGGAATGCAATTACAATCCTGTTGCAGGGACTTACAATCCCCATTTTCATCTGATAGTACCGGATGAACCAACTGCCAAATTAATTGTGCAGGAATGGCAAAAGTATTGGGGGTATAAAATGGCAAATAGCTTAGGACAAAAGATTAAGCCTGTTACAAACCCCAAAAAATGCCTGAAAGAGATAATTAAATATGCGGCTAAAACACTTACCGACCCCGACATGCTTAAAGACAAAAAGGCTTCAAGAAAAAACTCAAAATTTATTTATGCAGCGGCTCTTCATAACATACTTTGCGCGATGAAAGGACATCGTATTTTTGAACGTTTCGGTTTTAATGTCCCTAAGCCCGACAAGGCTAAACTTAGAAAAATAACAACACTGTTTGTTTTTCAAGAGTGGGTTTATTATGCAAAGAGCACAGATTGGTTAAATGAAAGCACAGAACAACCGCTTACTGGGTATAGGCCACCCCCGGAGTTATCTGCATTTTTGGAATATTTTATTGATGAGGTTTTGGAGTGATTATTTGGCACATATATATGATAGTACAGAAACATGGGCAACCCCCCCCTAAAAAATGGAAACACACCAAAGGGGTACGGCTATGTATAGTTTTTGTATATTTACTACACATAGCCATAAGTTATAGCCAATGCAATAGGACAGACATGAAGACATCAACAAAGACAATCGTAGTAGGTATAGTCATTGCAGTCGCTGTGACCGCAACTATATGCTATATAATATACCTGTAAGAAAATTCCACTTTTTGTATCTTTTTTGTAATATAAGTTTATAACAGCGTCGTAGTCCATTGTTGAACGCGATATTTTACCGAACTTTTTTTCAATGAATTCTTTTGAAGTCAAAGCTTGTGAAATTGGTTTAAGACACAAATAAATATGACTTAACTGTTGGCCAGGTGTCCACTTGCCATTTTGTCCATGGATAAATTTGTCGGCCGGTAAAGAGTTTATATAGTCGCTTAGTTCTTTATGGTTTTGATAGAATTTCTCTATAAGTTCTTTTTTTGTCATGCGAAATAATTTTATGTCGATATCATGCTTGCCGCTAACGGCTGGGCGGATTTGAAACCGCAAAACTGTCGGCTGTGTAAACTTAATTTAAAGATAGGAAATATTTTCGATTTATTTGTCGGCCGCCTTGCCGATTAGGTGCTGTTAGTGGCTGGCCTGTCACGCTACTTTGTCAACGGTGCCCGCGGCGCTTTTACCAGTCCAATTATAAATACAACTGAAGAAAAAAATTAAACAAGCCACAAACCAAAGTAGTTTCAGTTTTTTAATATCTTTATGTTGCAATTTGACTTATTGAAAACACTATTTTCTATACCCCTAAGTTTGATTATTATTTGTTCTGTGAAAGGGCAGGAACTATTTCCGTTCCGGGAAGGCAATAAGTGGTTTTATGTCGATACTTCATCAAGACCAGTGTTTAAAAAGACTTATTCCTTTCTTTATCCCTTCAAAGGGAAATACGCCGTAGTGGCAGAAGATAATAAATACGGAATCATCAATAAAAAAGGAGAGGCAATTATCAAATGTGTATATGACACTGTTTTTTATGACGGCAGATTACCGTTTTATTGTATAAAAAACGGTAAGGCTTTTCATATAGGGGAGGATGGTAAAGAAGAAATAAATCTGCTTGGATACTGCGGTGGAAGTAGGGGTTATATGAGTCATTTTAATGAATACAAAAGGAACAATCTTATTGGTATGCTTATTTGGAATGTAAAACTTAATAAATATGATTCCCTTCCGGCTATATACGATAAGCTAATTGAAAATTACAGAGGTATTGCTTTTGTAAAGAAGGAGAATAAGTGGGGGATATTGGATAGATTTGGAAATTTGGTCGCTGATTTTATTTTCGATGATGTAAGGGTCAATGGCTGTGCAGATAATAGTAGCTATTGCTATTCCATTTTCAGTATTGCAGAAAAAAAGGGGTTTATAAGTGATATCGGGAAAATAATAGTCCCTGCAAAATACGTGGATGCAAAGTTTTTTGACGGGAGATATGCTTTGGTTGAAACGAATGACAAGAAATGGGGATATATAAATGAAAGTGGAAAAGAATTCTTCAAGTAATTTGAATTAAAATATACAATTTGCATGGCAGTGATACAAAAGGAAATTGTTAAATCAATAATGAGTTGCTTGTTGAAATAATTCATAAAATCCGTATAATATTCGATGAAGTTTCTACGTTATCAAATACAAAGTTTTTTAACAAGTGGAAAAATGAAAAGAACAATAGTGCCCTTGATTTTATTAATCAGTTTTCTTCTTTTTTCAGGAGAAATTTTTTGCCAACGAAATAACGTACAAGAAAAAGATAAAGTTTTATTCGGAAAAGTAAACCAAATCAGACAAAGCAACTATGAAGCAAAAGAAATTGATGGCAAGATATTTCAAGGTAAAATAAAAAATAACGATAACTATTTGAAAGTATATGATTATAAAAAGAGATTGGTTGGATGGTGGAAATACAATACGGATGATAGCTGTCAGGGAGTAAAATGCATTTACAAATATGACGACAAGGGGAATAAAATCGAAATGGATTGGATTGGAGCAGATTCCAATATGTTTTCAATGCAAACGTATAAATATAATTCCAATGGTAAGAAAACTGAATGGTTGTTAGAATACATAAATACAAAAGGGAAAAGTTTGGGAGGAAAGCATATTTATAAATATGATGAGAATGGAAATGAAATTGAAGACAGTCAGTATACGGCAGCAGGAAAACTGCAAAAACGTTGTGCGTATTTATACAATGATAAAGGAAATTTTATTGAAGTTTTTTTATATAGTAAGAATACTTATTTTAACCATGTACGATGATAGTGAATTAGCGTATGATTTATTGGCAAAAGGCGCACATGGATTTTTAATAAAAAACAGTAACATAGAAACAATAGTGGAAGCCGTTTATTCCGTATTGGAAAACGGATATTATTTAAATGAGTTTATTACACATAAAATGATAGAAGACTTGATAAACGACAAATTAATTTTTCCAAAATTTAACCAAGATGGTTTATTAACCGAAAGAGAAAAACAAATAGTATCCCTGCTCTGCAACGATTATTCTAACAAAGAAATCTCTGAAACCCTTTTCATTGATATTCGAACAGTTGAAACCCACAGACAAAATATTATGGGTAAAATCGGAGCACGAAGTGTAGTCGGAGTAGTGGCTTATGGTTTTGAAAATAATTTGAAAACAAAATTTGGCTATAAGATGAATACAAATAAAGGGAGAAGGAATTCTAATTAAGAATTCAATTGTAAAACTATCTCATTAACTGTAAAAACCCTTTTATTGTTTCCTGTTTTTCTTTTCCGGTACTGCCAATTATTTTATAGTTTACAATATAATAATAAGTGCCCTGACTGCATTCAATCCCGCTTGTACTTCTGCCGTCCCACGCCTGTTTGTTACCTGCGGTTGTCTGAAATACTTTTAATCCCCACCTGTCAAATATATTTACTTCAAAATTTTCAATCGTAAAACCAGACTCATAAATCAAAGGTTGCCACGCTTCATTAATATTATCACCGTTCGGAGTGAAAATATTTGGCGCAACAACCACAAAACTGTCTGGCGGACATTCTTTTGCAACAAGAATTTTAGTCATGGTATCGCTGCATTGTGGCAAATTATACCATCCTATAAGAGTAACAGAATAAGTACCCGCATGATTAATCGTTAAACTTGTTGATCCTGCACTACTGAAAAGAGTATCATTATAAAACCATGTAAGATTATTTACCCCGGTACTTGTATTATTAAATTGTATCGAAGTGCCAACACAAATATTAGTCGGACTAAAAGTAAAATTTGCCTCATAAGGAATTAAAACCTTGATTGAAAAGGAATCTTTAATCGTACAGCCTGTATTATCAATAACCGTTACTGTGTAATTTCCGGGATTGAGATTGGTAAAAACGCCGCTGTTTTGCGCCCCGCTGCCAATATTAAAAGTGTAAGGGTTAACGTTGCTGTTATGAGCTATCACCGTACAGCTACCAACACTTGTTTGTCCGCAAATAACATTAATACGTTTTATACTATCCACAACGGGCCCGCTTTTTTTAATGGATACAATATGTTGCTCTGTGTGATGACAACCGTTACTGTCCGTAACAGTTACGATGTGTAAATCGTCAGCATAAAGTGGACTAAATATAATTAAAAGTTAGATAGTGTTTCCAAAATTATTAAATTTAAATAATCATGGAAACAAAGAAAAAACAAACCACCGAAAACTTCATT
>Ga0210400_10000846_pt1 | contig 32161 bp, 30 predicted proteins | sample IncBWH26MmetaG_FD_155456 | JGI IMG/M metagenome (GOLD analysis project Ga0210400, IMG submission 155456) | Forest soil microbial communities from Barre Woods Harvard Forest LTER site, Petersham, Massachusetts, United States - Inc-BW-H-26-M | ecosystem: Environmental > Terrestrial > Soil >... | reverse complement strand
AGAATGATTGATGAATTGCCAAAATGTAAGTCGCATGATGCGGTGAACTATAAATTGATTAAATCAAGCATATCTGTTGGGGCCAATTATCGTGCTGCGTATAAAGCTAAATCCTCACCTGAATTTATTAATAAATTAAAAATTGTTGAAGAAAAAGCCGATGAATCTGAATATTGGCTGACATTACGGAAAGGGGAAGGAACAAATAATAGAATCACTTTTAAGAGAAGCTACAGAATTGAATAAAATATTTTCTGCTTCGGCAAGAACAGCAAAGTTAAATAGTAAGATTAAAAATAATTAAATCGTCAATTAATAAATTGTAAATAAGTGATGTTAGGATATTCAATTACACAGTGGCTTTTCGGAATTTTATCTTTTCTGGCTATTATGTTTGGTTTAATGGTGGTGTTTACGCGTAACCCGATCAATAGCGTACTTTATCTGGTTCTCACTTTTTTCTGTATTGCAGGACATTATCTTTTGTTGAACGCGCAGTTTTTAGCTGTGGTGCATATTGTGGTATACGCGGGCGCGATTATGGTTTTGTTTTTATTCGTAATCATGCTCATGAATTTGAATGAAGACTCGGAACCGCAAAAGGCTGTAATCACAAAAGTTATTGCGGGTTGTATAGGCGGTGTGTTGTTATTTGTGATGGTTGGTTCTTTAAAAGGCGCCGAGCAATTGCAATTACAGGCTTCCGGCGCTTCTCAAATAGGTTTGGTAAAAAATTTAGGAAGAGTTTTATTCGGGGAGTTTTTATTTCCGTTTGAAATCGCATCGGTATTATTATTAGCTGCCATGGTGGGTGCTATAATGCTCGGAAAAAAAGAAATAAAATAAGAAATATGATCAACGGAATTCCAATTAACTATTACATTTTACTGAGTGCCATTTTATTTATAATAGGCGCGGTAGGAGTAATGGCCCGCAGAAATGCCATCATTATTTTTATGTGCATAGAACTTATGCTGAACGCAGTTAACCTTTTGTTGGTTGCGTTCTCTACTTTGCATAACGATGCAAACGGACAAGTATTTGTATTCTTTGTAATGGCAGTTGCCGCAGCGGAAGTAGCTGTGGGATTAGCCATTTTAAGTATGGTGTATCGCAATATTAAAAGCATTGACATTGATTTATTAAGTAAACTGAAAAATTGACGATTTATTGATAGACGATTTTTGTATTTAATTCGTCAATTGTAAATCATAAAATTGTAAATAGAAAATATGATAAAGTTAGTGGGCCTTATTCCTTTGTTTCCTTTAATCGGGTTTCTGATTAACGGGTTCTTCGGAAAAAAATTGAGTAAAAGTATTTCGGGGGCAATAGCCTGTATAAGTGTTCTCGCATCTTTTATAGTTTCTGTCCTTGTGTTTATGGAGTTGCACCACGCGGCCGATAAATCACAGGTAGTTGAAATTTTCTCCTGGATAAATTCAGATTCACTTAAAATCCCTTTTTCTTTTTTAGTTGACCCGCTTTCTACCTGGTTTTTATTAATCATTACCGGTATCGGATTTTTAATTCATATATACTCAATGGGCTATATGCACGAAGATGAAGGCTTCTCGCGCTTCTTCACCTATTTAAATCTGTTCGTGTTCTTTATGCTGTTGCTTGTTTTAGGAAACAACTACTTAGTAATGTTTGTGGGTTGGGAAGGGGTTGGATTATGCTCATATTTATTAATCGGTTTCTGGTTTAAAAATAATTCCTACAACAAAGCTGCCAACAAAGCTTTTGTAATGAACCGTATTGGTGATTTAGGATTTCTGTTAGGAATCTTTTTAATCTTCACCACATTCGGAAGCATTACTTTCAATGAGGTTTTCGGCAAAGTATCAGCAGCTTCAACAGGTACTGTTACTGCAATTGCATTATTACTTTTTATTGGCGCCATGGGTAAATCGGCGCAAATACCGCTATACACCTGGTTACCGGATGCAATGGCGGGCCCAACACCTGTATCCGCATTAATTCACGCCGCTACAATGGTTACCGCAGGTATTTACATGGTGGTGCGTTCAAATATTTTTTATTCGATGTCGGCAACCGCTTCTGAATTTGTTGCAATTATCGGAGCAATTACCGCATTATTTGCGGCCACCATCGGCTTATTACAAACCGACATTAAAAAAGTTTTGGCCTATTCAACCGTATCGCAATTGGGTTTAATGTTTCTGGCATTAGGCGTTGGTGCATACAGCAGTGCAGTATTCCATGTAACCACACACGCTTTCTTTAAAGCACTTTTATTTTTGGGAGCAGGTTCTGTTATTCACGCAATGGGTGGCGAGCAGGATATCCGTAAAATGGGCGGATTGAAAAAAGCATTGCCTGTTACTTTCATGACAATGTTTTTAGGAACTATTGCCATCAGCGGATTACCTCCTTTTTCCGGGTTCTTCAGTAAAGACGAAATTTTAGCGCATGTGTATGAGCACAGCCCTGCACTTTGGTTTGTAGGAGTTCTTACTTCCATGCTTACTGCATTTTATATGTTCCGTATGATGTTCCTTACTTTCTGGGGTTCTTTCCGCGGCACACACGAACAAAAACATCATTTGCATGAATCTCCTAAGTCAATTACAATTCCTTTAATTGTATTGGCGGTTTTATCAGTTGGCGGTGGTGTATTAGGCCTGCCGGAATTCTGGGGTTTTAATAATTATATAGGTGAACACCTGGATTCGGTTATCATTCGTAAAAACCCAAGTATCATGCCGCACGATACCGAATGGATGTTAATGGGCCTTACGGTAATTTCTGCTGTTGCGGTAATCTATTTTGCTTACCAGATGTTTATGAAGAACGGAGTACTTCCGGTTGAAAATGAAAAACAACTGAAGTCCTGGCAGAAATTGGTTTACAACAAATATTACGTGGATGAATTTTACGATGCAATTATTCGTAAACCGGTTGACGGAATTTCAAAAGCGTTTCACAAATTTTTTGATATACAAGTTATCGATGGAATAGTGAACGGGGTAGGCTCTACAGTTAATTGGATCAGCGGATTAGTGCGCAAGGTACAAACCGGCCATATTGGTTTTTATATTATGGCGATGGTTTTGGGAGTTATTGTGATATTGTTTACAACATTAATGAAATAGATATTTATGTTAACAGGTTTATTAATTATTTTTCCTTTAATAGCGTCTCTGCTCTTATTCGTAATGAAAGGCGAAGGGGCAAAAAAAGCAGTACTCGGCTTTTCAATTATAGAATTTGCTATGAGCATTTACGCTTATGTTACTTTTAAAGCGGATGCGGCTTCTAAAATGCTTTACCTGAACTGTACCTGGGTAGAATCACTCGGAATTAAATTTTCAGTTGGATTAGATGGTATTTCTTTATTGCTTGTTTTACTTACTACGTTTTTAGTTCCCTTAATTATTCTTTCTTCTTTTAAAACTACGTATGAAAAACCAAATGCTTTTTACGGATTAATTCTTTTAATGCAAAGTGCTTTGGTTGGTGTGTTCACTGCCAATGATGGATTTTTATTCTACGTATTCTGGGAGTTGGCTTTAATTCCGATTTACTTTATTTGTTTGTTATGGGGCGGAGAAAATCGTGGCAAAATCACTTTCAAGTTTTTTGTGTATACGTTGTTTGGTTCGTTGTTCATGTTAATCGGGTTAATCTTTTTATACAACCACACAGGTGAAGTAAAATCATGGAATGTAAATGATTTATATGCGGCAGGAAGAAGTTTAACGGAAGCACAGCAAACTTTTGTATTCTGGATGATGTTCCTCGCTTTCGCTATTAAAATGCCGATTTTCCCTCTGCACACATGGCAACCGGATACTTACGTAGTTGCACCAACTCAGGGAACAATGTTGCTTTCAGGTATTATGTTAAAGATGGGAACTTTCGGATTAATTAAATGGTTACTTCCTGTTGTTCCGCTTGCTCTTGCAAAATGGGGCGGCCTTGCAGTTACGCTTTCGGTTATAGGAATTATTTATGCCTCGTGTATAGCAATTGTACAAAAAGATTACAAACGTTTAATCGCATATTCTTCTATTGCACACGTAGGATTAATCGCGGCAGGGATTTTATCTGCAACACAACAAGGCGTTCAGGGAGCAGTTATTCAAATGCTCAGTCATGGTATTAACGTGGTTGGTTTATTTTTGATTGCAGACATTTTAATGCGCCACACCGGCACCCGCGAAATCGATAAACTTGGTGGTATACGTAATATGAACGGGCAATTCGGGGTGTTATTTTTAATCATTATGCTCGGCTCGGTTGCACTTCCCTTAACAAACGGATTTGTTGGAGAATTTTTATTACTCACAGGAGTTTATCAATACAGTCATATGTTTGCGGCCATTGCGGGATTGTCCGTAATTCTCGGCGCGGTTTACATGTTACGTTCTTACCAGGGAATTATGTTGGGTGAGAAAAAAGATTCTTTAGGAACTTTCGGTTCATTGGCTGAAAGCGATAAAATAGTTTTATTGATAGTTTGCGCGGCAATTATCGGCTTTGGTGTTTATCCGAAACCGTTAAACGATTTGGCCGAGCCGGCGGTAAAAGCATTGTTACAAAACTTAAAATAATTTACGATTTAAATATTTATGCATTTAAATAAAAAACTCGTCAATCTTAAAATCGTCAATCTGATATGAAAGGACTCTGTATTATAGGTGGATTAGGAGTTTTGGCCATGATGGCCGAAGTTTTTAAATTCAAAAAGTGGTTGTACCCTATTGTATTAATCGGCGTATTGGGCGCTTATGTAGCAAATTTTATTGAGTGGACTCAATTGGCAGATGGCCAGACAGGTTCTTTCTTGGATCATGTATTTTTTAAATTTAACAACATGATCCGTTTTGATAACGTATCGTTGGCGTTCAGCGGTGTTATTATCATTACAGCTTTTTTCTGGTTTATCATGTCAAACGATTATTTCTCGAATGAAACATCGGTGGTTGATCATTTTTCGTTAGTGCTTTTTGCTTTAACGGGTGCTTTAATGCTGACCGCTTTCACCAATATGACCACTTTATTTTTAGGAATAGAAATATTGTCAATACCCATGTATGTATTGGCTGCCAGTAAAAAAGGCGATGTAAAATCAAACGAGGCGGGCTTTAAGTATTTAATTATGGGTTCACTGGCTTCGGCTTTTTTACTTTTTGGTATTGCTTTAATTTACGGTGCTACGGGCAGTTTTGATTTAATGCAGATTCGCTCCGTAATTTCAGCAGGAAACCTTCCTGTTTTTTTCTACGCCGGAGTTATTATGATGTTGGTAGCAATGCTGTTTAAAGTCAGCGCGGCGCCCTTTCATTTCTGGGCTCCGGATGTATATGAGGGCTCTCCAACGGTAATTACAGCGTTAATGAGCACGGTTGTAAAAACCGCAGCCTTTGCCGCTTTCATGCGTTTATTCCTTGTAACTTTTGGCGGCGTAAACGAAACATGGGGAATGGTAATGGCCATCGTTATTGCGCTTTCACTTTTCATTTCAAATATTACCGCCGCTTCTCAAAATAGTGTGAAGCGCATGTTAGCTTATTCAAGTATAAGTCATGCCGCGTTTATGTTAATGGCTATTCTTGCAAATGCACCCGGATTAACTTCAGTAAAAGTTATTTTGTATTATTCATTGGCTTATTCAATCGGTTCCATCGCCAGTTTTACGGTGTTGTACCAGGTAAGTAAAAAAGGAGATGAAAGTTACCATGCTTTTAACGGATTGGCAAAACGCAATCCAATGATAGCTCTGGGTATGCTTATTTCCATGTTATCTCTTGCGGGAATTCCCGTTACAGCCGGTTTCTTTGCGAAGTATTATGTGTTTTCAGCGCTTATTGCAACGTCGTATAAGTGGCTTTTAATTCTCGCTGTGCTTACTTCTTGTGTGGGAGTTTACTATTACTTTAAAGTCATTATTGCTATGTACTTTAAAAAACCTGAAACCGAGGAACCGGTTCAATTTGAATTGGGCCACGCACTTCTTTTGGGAATTACCGCTATGGTAACGCTGGTATTGGGCTTAATGCCTGATTTGATTATAAGAATGCTGTAAATTCTTAATAAATCTTAATTTACTTTTCTTACGCAATTTAAAAGGATACCTGTCGTTTTTAAGGCATGAAGCATGTTTTCCGGCCTCTTATTGTAATTGCTTTTTTGTTTTATCATTTCAGTATAAAACCCGGTAAGCTTAAACTTAAAACGGGCGATATTCTTTTTATTTCAAGTGCAAGCGGGCAGGGGAAGGCGATACAATTGGCCACTAAATCAAAATATACACATGTCGGAATTGTGTTTATCGAGAATGAAATAACATACGTTTATCACGCAGTAGAGCCAGTAATGAAAAGTACGTTGGAAGAATTTCTTCAATTCAGTTCAGATGGAAAATTTATAGCGAAAAGAATAAAAGGGAACGGTACACTGAGCGAATCTGCCAATGAAAAAATGCACCAAATGGCCATTAAATTATTGGGTAAACATTACGATATTTATTTTAATTGGAAAGACGATGAATGGTATTGCAGCGAGTTTGTGTGGAAATTGTACGAGCGTAACTACAAACTGGAAATCGGAAAACTCCGCCCGTTGAAAGATTTTGATTTGTCATCCAAAGAGGTAAAAACTATCATGAAAAAAAGATACGGAAACAAAATTCCTTATAATGAACAAATGATTTCTCCGCAAGACATGTTTGATTCTTATTTGCTGGAAGAAGTAAAAGGCGATTAAAGCATTTTTATAAAATCTTCGGGCTTTCTGAATTCAGCAAGATGCTTTTTTATTTTTTCATCTTCCCAATTCCACCATTGTGACTGTTGTAATTTTTTAACGGTTGTTTCGTCAAAGCGAAAGCGTATATGAGCGGCCGGGCTTCCGTTTACAATACTGTAAGGCTCTACATCTTTTGTAACCAAAGAATTTGCTCCTAAAACAGCGCCGTCGCCGATAGTTGCACCGGCAAGTATGGTTACATTGGCGCCAATCCAAACATCGTTTCCAATAACTGTTTTTTTATCGTTGATACCCGCGATTTTTTCGCTCTCGTTTACAAAACCATATTTTTTGTGATAGGTGAAAGGATGTGTAGTTACTCTGTCTAACGGATGATTATTTAAAGAAATACGCGCATTCATGGCAATAGAACAAAAACTACCTATAGAAGCAGTGCTTTTATCCACATAACTGTTCATGCCGATAAAAGTGTATTTGCCTATTTTCTGTGCCCCGATATAAGAACCGGGCTCAATAGTAACGCGCTTCCCGAAAACGATATCTTTAGCCATTATACCGTTGCCAATGCTGCAACTCGGGTTTTTAAGCCGGACTAATTGTCGCCATATGTATTGAGTAAAACTCATTGAGTAAAGCAAATGTACAAAATTTTATGCTTGTTGGAATTTTGTCCATTGCATAGATGTGCATGGCTTCGTGTTGATATTTTTAACAAAATTCTACTCTCAATCGACGCTTCCATATTATATTTGATATTCCTATATGGTAAGAATTTTTATTACAAGCAATCCTATCAGTACTATCTTAATGGCAGCTTATGCTAAAAGGACAAAGCCTGAAGGTTCGCGCGATTTCTTGTGCATTGACCATTACTTTAAAAAGAAAGCTTTAATTGAACTCATTCATGAATCGGCGGCAACACATAAGTGGGATACGATTCTGGATTTTTCTTTTCATATAGAAAACAACTTTGATCTTAAGCCAAGCCCCCGGGAAAAAATAATGCGAAAGGTTAAGCACCTTCCGCTTATAAAAAATTTGTATGCAGGTTTGTTGAACCGTCATTTAAAAAAGAAAGCGGAACATCTGGCGCAAAAAATAAAAAGCAAATTAGCTGAATCTGGAATTACCATTGCGACAAATGAGGAAGTAGAGATTTATCAGTTAACACAAACCGAACTTAACGCCGGTGCGGAATTTTTGTTTCCATTTGCCAAAGTGTATTATATGGAACATGGTACGGTTGATTACATTTACGTAATTAAGAAACAAAGAAAGAACGGCTATATCTGTATTTTTAAAGATAAGTATGATGACTATTTGGCCAAGAGAAATATTTCTTTTCCCGTTTATCAGTGTTTGAATAAAGAAGAATTTACTGCGGGATTTTTGCGCGCTGCTCCCAACTTGAATATTGGCCTCGATAAAATTAAAAATGCTTCTTCTAAAAGACTGGGAATTTTTTTAATGGATGCCTTGGAAAAATTTAATCCGGAGCCGAATTTTTGGACCGACTACATCGATCACAGTTTAAAGGAAATCAAAAACCCTAAGGACTATATTATTTTGATCAAGCCACATCCTTCGCAGTCGAACGAAATAATGGAAATTACCCGCGCGCATTTTAAAAAGCGTAACATTGATTTTATCATGCTTGATAAGCCCGAGCATTCTAATTTATCCGTGGAAACTATTTATGTTTATTATCAAAAGGAGATTGATTTTGTTTTTTCCACTTTTTCGGCTGCGATATTTTACTTGGCTTTCTTCTACGGCAATCAATCTAAATTTTTCTATTGTTATCGTTTTGTGGGCGGTTATATTAAAAATGCCCCCTTACAATATAAAAACTCTTACGAAGAACTGGAAGACCTTATTAACGAAGTTTTTTCAAGCCAGGATTGTATATCTTTGATGTAGAAAAAATGCATACAATAGCCATCATAGGAGCGGGAAATATAGGCAGCAGGCATTTGCAGGCTTTTGGTGCGGCCGGGCAATCTTTAAAAATTATTTTGATTGACCCCTCACAAACTTCTTTAGATACTTCGAAGGCGAGGTGGGAGGAAGTGGGGAAATCAAATAAAGAAGCGCAAGTGTTTTTTCAAAAGGATTTTTCAAAACTTCCCGGTGAAATTGATTTCGCGGTTATTTCTACCAATTCGGAACATCGCTTAAGTGCACTCAAAAATTTGTTGCAACGCTGTCAATGCAAAAATATTTTATTGGAAAAATTTTTGTTTTCTTCGGAAAACGAATACGCTGAAGCCTCGTCTTTGATAGAAAAATATGAAGTTAACGCTTATGTAAATATAGTGCGTCGTACTTTCGAAAGTTACCGATGGGTTTTTGAAAAACTAAAATCGTTACCGGGTAATCTTGACATGAAAGTTATTGGTAATAATTGGGGCATGGCGAGCAATAGCATTCATTTCATTGATTTATTTTGCTACCTCGCAAATGATTCGATAGGTATTTGTGAATTTCAGGACACTGCAACGACAACGATATTGTCAAGCAAGCGCGAAGGCTATATTGAATTTTTGGGAGATCTTTCTGCTTCAGGCACAAAAGGAAATAAATTAACTGTTTCCTGTCACGAAGGTGAATACGATAAAATCAATATTCAGATTGAAAAGGGAAATTTAAAAATACAGATAGAAGAAAAAGGAAATGAGATAACGGTTAGAGTTGCAGATGAAGAACGTAAATTTCCTTACCCTTTTCAATCGCAATTAACATTGAAATATTTCAACGAATTGATGAGTGGAAAATCTTCTCTTGTTTCTTTCAGGGAGTCTTCTGCCATGCATATAAAATTTTTGCAGGCGGTTAAAAATATTTTTTTGCATAAAAATTATCAGCACGAATGGAAAATTACGTAAATAAAAATGTTGTTTTAGTGGGCCCGGGTGGTATAGCTAAAGATTATGCTAAAGTGATGAAGGCTTTGCAGGTAAACGGTATTTCTATTGGGAGAAATAAAGAACGATGCACTTTGTTTGAAAAGGAAACCGGGTTAAAATGTATTGCTATACCGATTGAAGAATATGTAAATACAATTGATGTTGCTGATACTTTTTTTATCGTTAGCGTAAATACAGAAAATCTTGGTGACATCATCCGTAAATTAATCAGTAATAAAGCAAAACATATTTTAATTGAGAAACCGGCAGGCATCAATAAAGAAGACATGGCTTTGACTATTGAGATGTTGAAGAATACCGATATTACACCTTATGTCGCGTATAACCGCCGTTTTTATGCATCCTTTCAGAAAGCGATGGAGCTGATTAAAGAGCAAGGCGGTCTGTTATCTTTTTCTTTCGAATTTACTGAGTGGGCACATGAAATAGAAAAACTTAATAAGACCAAAGAAGCTCTTGAACATTGGTTGCTTGGAAATTCATCACATGTAATTGATATCGCTTTTTACATTGGAGGAATTCCCAAACAAATGTGTTCGTTTACGTCAGGTAGTTTAAACTGGCATCCGGCGGCGGAGCAATTTGCGGGCGCGGGTATTACCGTAAAAGATATAATTTTTAGCTACCAGGCAAACTGGGGTTCGGCGGGCAGATGGGGAGTTGAATTCAATACTGCTCAGGGAAAATTAATTTTACGTCCGATGGAAAAATTATTTTTTCAGAAGCGCGGAGAGCTGGCTGTAAACGAAGTAGAAACAGATTATAAACTTGATTTGGAATATAAACCCGGGTTGTATAAACAGGTATCGGCTTTCTTAAAAGGAGATGCAACTCACATGATTTCCCTTCAGCAACATTATAGTAATCTTGTAAATATTTACGAGAAGATAAAAACCCCGGGTAGTATTTCTAAAAATTGAATAATTTTTTCCAACTATAGTATTGATCTTGATAAGAAAGCAGGAAATATTATTACTTCATAACGAGGTAATTTTTTTAACGTTTTAACCATTTAAATTTAGGGAAAATCTCATAGAAAAAATCATTTAAATCTGTACTTAACTTAAAATATAAGGAGGTAACCCCATAAACAATTCCAATAGGGATGCTTCTGCACAAACCGTCAACAATAACATTTGTTTGCCTGGGTATAAGCAAACTGATTCCTAAACAAATTATGCCCAATACCAGTATCCAGATACAATTCATGGTAAATGGTTGCATTTTAAAATTATATTGCACAAAAATCAATCTTAATATATTATACGTAAATAAAGTAATCATAGAGGCCAGAGCCGCGCCCTCTATTCCCAAATGAAAAAACACAATGAAAACATAATTTGATACTAAAGTTAGTATAATTAAAAAGCCTGTAAAAAAAAGGTCGTACTTATACTTTTTAGATGTTACAGTAATTACAGCATTTAAGCCGGTTATCATATCAAATAAACGCCCCAGGCTTACAAATAGAAAAACATATTTTCCCGAATGATATTCTTTAGGTAAAAAGCTTAAAATATTATCAATGTTTATCCATAAAAGTAAAAATATAAATCCTCCGATCAACATGTTGCTTACGGTTACTTTTTTATACAGGCTTTCCATCTTCGCCATATCGTTATCCTTCCAATAAGTGGATACTAAAGGGCTGGTTATTTTTATTATCGACCTGTACGGAATAAATATTATGGTTGAAATAAAAAAAACAGTGGTGTAAATTCCGGTATAGTACAGGCCGTTTTTAAGAAGTGAGGCTATCATTAAACCATCAATATTTGATATAATAGAGTTGCCCGCACTGCTTAAAATAGCAAATAAGCCAAAGTAAAACATTTGGTAACGTAAAGTCTTTATTCTAAAACTTTTAATGGGCTTATAACTCCACTGTTTCAGGTAAATTATATATACGGCAAGAATCAGCGCGTGCGAACAATTTAAGATAACATAAATAAAAACAAACTGCTTAAAATTAACAAGGTGCAGGGCAAATAAGGATATGCTTAATGTTGCCATTAACCTTATATAAACTTCGTTTATAAAAGAAGGCACAACTACTTTTAGTAACGACCGTAAGTATGAATCGTAAATAGTAAAAAATAATGTTGCGAAGCCGAGTGGAATTAAGTAGTAATAGTTTTCTACCAACAACGGAGAGTTTGCAGAAAATTTTGTAATAACCCAGGGTTTAAGCAGTAAAAAACCTAAAGTAGTAACAAGAAAACCAATGGTTACTATCAATGAAGTCCAGTATAAAAAACCATGATGTTTTCTTTCTTTATCCTGAAAAAAGGGAAAAAATTTCAGGATTACTCCATTCATACCCAGTGCCGAAAATTGAGCGTATAAAAGGGCGACGCTAATCAGGGTATTAGCTAAACCTACTTGTGCGGGGTCATTTAAAAAACGAGGGAATAACAGCACTTTATTAATATAGCCGATTAAAACCCCGATATAAGATACAATAGAAAGGTTTATGCTCTGCTTTTTAACTATACCCACTTATCAAAACATTAGTTTATAGACTGCAATTTAAACATTTGCAAGCAATGCGAATGCAAATTAATAAAACATTTATAATCTTTATTAAAACGGATAGATTTAGAAAATATTATGGGTTAAGTATTTGTAGATAAACATTGCATATATTTGACACAGCATAATATAATTTGAGTTTTTAGAAAGAATTATGAATATTGTTGTAATTGGTGGAGGATTATTTGGTTGTTGTGTTGCTATTGAGTTGGCTAAATCGGGCCATGAGGTTGATTTGATAGAGGAGCAAGGCGATATTATGACACAGGCATCAAGAGTAAATCATAACCGGATACATTTAGGCTATCATTATATAAGAAGTATTGAAACAGCCGAACAAAGCATAGAAGGGTTGCTTTCGTTTATGTTTAATTTTGGAAATGCTGTAAAATGTCAGTTCTCAAATTATTATGCCATAGCAAAACACAACAGCAAAACTTCTCCTGAAAAATTTTTAGAATTTTGTGATAATGTGGGCATCAGTTATAATGAAGGATACCCCGATAACGAATTTCTTGACCCCACTAAGTTAGAAGCCTGTTATAAAGTACCGGAGCCCGTATTTGATTATAGTCAATTAAAAAAAATGGTAGGTGATTATTTGATTAAAACCAAAGTAAACCTTCAGTTAAACACTATTTGCTCAAACATAAAAAAACAACCAAACGGAACGTTTTTAGTAAAAACAAGCCGTGCCGAAAAAATATATGATGTTGTAATTAATGCCTCATACGTAAACTTTAATACAATAAACGAATGGTTGGGTATTTTGCCTAAGCCTTTATTATACGAACACGTAGTTATACCAACTTTTAAGTATAAAACCGATACTTTAGGGCTTACCGTTATGGATGGAGAATTTTGTTCGGTAATGCCGAAAGGCATGAATGATAATGAATTTTTATTGTACCATGTAAAACATTCTGTACTGGAGTCTGAATTAATAGACAAGCGCCCGGGGTTTAGTAAAATTGCGAAAGATCACGTGAATGAAATTTACGAGAACTCCGCTTTATTTATGCCTTTCTTAAAAAATGTTGAACGACAAGGATTTTCTGAAATAACACGGGTAGTTCATAAAAATACAGATGATGCACGTTTAACCGAACTATATACCTTTGATGAACACAAAAATTATTTTGCCGTTTTATCAGGTAAAATTACAACCTGCTATCAGGTTGCCATTGAAATAAAACATATATTGCAAGACAAAATCACTGTAAAACGTTTTAAAATTTAAACTTATGAAATTGCATTTAGGTTGCGGAAAAAACATTAAATCTGATTATACTAATATAGATGCTTATGTTAAAGATGAGCGAATTGTAAATGCCGATATTTTAAACCTGCCATACCCCGATAATTCGGTAGAAGAAATTTTGGCAGAGCATATGTTTGAGCACATTCCGTTTAAGGATGAAGAAGGATTATTTAAAGAGTGTTACCGCTTATTAAAAAAAGGCGGAAAATTACGCATTGAAGTTCCGGATATGGAATGGTTGTGTAAGCAATTTTTAGAAGCCGAAGATGACTTTAAATCTTTTTACCAGGCAGGTGCCGTTGACCATTATTTTGGCAACAACAAATCTGTTGAACAACGTTGGGGAATTATTACAACACATTTTTTTGGAAATCAAAACGGCGGCGGCCAGTTTCATTATAATGGCTATACCAAACAAAAATTTATAAAAATTTCTTCGCTTATAGGATTTAGTTCGTGCGAGGTAATAAAAATTATGAATAAAGGTGCGCAGGCTTTAGTTGCTGTATATACGAAGTAAAAAATGCAAAAAAATATTCTGCTTGTTGGTGCTACCGGTTATATTGCCCAAAATGTAATTAAAACATTGGGGGGGAAAAAAGAATATAATTTTATTAAAGCGCAACGTAACGTAACTAACCCGGACAACGAATTATATTTAGATTTTTCTGATATTGCTGCTGTTGAAAATTTTCAACTCCCCGAAAAAATGCACCTCGATGGTATATTTTTTTTACAGGGTATTAATCCTCAAAAAAATACAAAAGAAATAACATACGAGCATTTTTTAAAAATGATGCAGGTAAATGTAATTGGTCCGGCATTACTAATAAAAAAACTACATCCTTTAATTAACCCAAATGCGTTGGTTTTATTTTTCTCTTCTATTGCTGCTCAAAAAGGAAGTTATGATCCATCGTATGCTGCTGCAAAATCTGCCCTTACAGGCTTACTAAACAGTTTGGCAAATGAGTTTTCATCTATCAGATTTAACAGCATTTCTTTAGGATTGGTAGAAAACTCTCCGGTAGAAAAAGGGATGACCGAAGACTTTAAAAAGAGACATAAAGATAAAATGTTTGGCAACGAACTTATTAAAGTAGATGCCATAATTGATACCATTGAGTTAATTCTTAAGAATAAAAGCATTTGTAGCACAAACGTTCAGCTCGACGGGGGTTTTAAAATTTAAGATTAATGCTGGCTAATTATACGCTTATAATTCCGACTAAAAATCGTCATCAATATTTACGCAGAGGAATTGAGTATTACGGAAACACAGAAATTAATATAATTATTGTTGATTCTTCGGATACTAAGTACGAAAGCGAAATTCCGTTTAAAAATATCAGTTATTTACATTTTCCGGGGCACATTTTTGTTACCAAAATCAGAGAAGTTCTTAAAAATATAGATACCGAATATTGCGGCATGTGTGCCGATGATGATTTTATTCTTCCTGCTTCCATACACACTTGTGTTGAGTTTTTAAGTAACAATAATGATTATGTTGCCGCCCATGGCAACTACATAGCCTTTTGGAAAATGCCTTTTAGCCGACTAATGATTTTACCATCGTTGTATATTTCATCCGATTTAAAGGAGGAACTTCCTTCTGAACGTTTGTTAAGGCTGTTTCAAAATTACTTTCAATTGTTTTACTCGGTTCATAAAACAAGCAACTTCAAAGAAATATTTAATACGTACGATAGCAATATTAAAAGCCTGAATTTTTTTGAAATATATATTGCGTTTATTTCAGCCATAAATGGAAAATGTAAAATATTACCTGTTTTTTACGGTGTAAGAGAAGGAATAGCCGGCTCTACAGGACGAACAGCCGGAAATCCGGTAGATTTATTGAAAAACAACAACGATATTAAAACCTGGTTTATTGATGAGGTAGCCAAAAAAATTTCGTTAGTAGAAAAAACCTCGTTACAAAAAGCAAAAAAACATACAGAAGATGCTCTTACTCTTTATGCAAAAGGGGTCGATAGGGCCTTTACGGTATCAAAACAGCAGTATGTAATTAATAAGCTTGTTCCCGCTGCTAAAAGGCATTGGGTAAAGTATATTAAATTAATTTTAATGTATGGCAGTGTAAACACGTATGCAAAAAAAATTACAAAAAATTTACAGGGTTACCCTTTTAATGAAGAAGCAAACGCCAATGAGTTATTAAAAGTAAAAAACATTATTTTAAAATACCCTATAAATAACTAAGCCCTGAATATTGTTGTAAAAAAATGCTACATTTATTTAATCAGCTCATTCAGTAAACTCTCAATGCTTTCTTTCATTTTCAGGTAAGCAGTTCCTGTTGCGGGCCCGTTATAGCCCGTATAGATCTTTACAATTTCATGTTTTTTGTTCAGGTAAAGAGTGGTGGGGAACGCACTTACAGAAGATAACCACGGTAAACTTTTTTGTGCATTTTCCCTGCCGGTTAAGCCGGTGATTAAAAATTCATACTGTGCACCGAATTTCGTTTTTAAGCGCATAACATTCTTTGTTGCTTTCTCCATGTTTTCAGTTTTCTCATATGCAAGAGCGATAATTTCTACGCCCTTTTTTTCATAGGTATTATAAAGCTGACTCAAATAAGCAGTTTCATCCATACAATTAGGGCACCAGGAACCCATAATCTGCACAATGATCACTTTGTCTTTAAATTTCGGATCGGACAAAGAAACTTTTTTCCCTTCCGCATTGGTATACGAAAATTCAAGCGGTTCTTTTTTTACCGATTTGGTAATAGAATAGGGATCGCGTAACTCAAATTTCGGATTTCTCTTGCCAATCCATTTTTCCTGAAAATGCGCACCCGAATAAAACATCCCGTTTATGCAACCGTTTTCATCCATCGTACCCGTAAATAAAAACGCATGTGAACCATCAAAACACGACATCATAAAATTCTTTCCGTCAACCACACCATCCAAATAACGGTAATCCCCGGTCTCAGTTAAAAATGTTCCTGTAATTATCTGCTTGTTTCCCTTAAATAAACCAATGGCTTTACTGCTATCAGGTGTTCCCGGACTAAAAGTAGCTTCCCATTTCCCGTCAAAATTACTGCGGATTAAAGAAGCAACAGGCCAGCGTTGTGATTTTCCGTAAGTAGCCTCAAACGGAATAATATTTTTGTCTTTGCGCGCGTGGTTAATCCAATTGCCTTGCATCATTCCGGGAAAAAGTTGCAGGCGGAATTCCGAATCAAAAACCGGCATTTCAAAAAATAAGGAATCCCCTTTTTGAACAATTTCGTCAATAACAATAGTTTCTTCAGCATTGAAAATTGTGAAAGTAGGTTGGCCATCTGCATAAAACACATTGAAAATAAAAGGCAGATCGATTTGCTTTTTAGCATCCAGTTTTAAAACACCGCGCCACATGCCTTCGGCAATTTGCGTTTGAGCTTGGAGATTGACAATTATTGCAGCTATAAATATGATTACTTTTTTCATGCTTGTGAAATAGAATGCAGTCCCTTGCGGGAACGCTGATTGTTTATGATTAAATATGATTTTTATTTGTCGGGAGTGCGTTAGCGGTGTATTCAAATTTTTATCTGCGTATATCATTAAGTAATCCGCGCCATCTGAGTTCCATTACTTAATCCAAATTTAAATATACAAAAGAAATGCCAAATCAAACATTTTTTGCAATTTCGTAAGAATTATGAGCAACCGCAAAATACTTTTTATTGTAAACCCTTCCGCCGGAAAAAAAAGAAACCTGGATTTAAGGGAATTTATAGAAAAAGAGTTTTCATATCCGGATTTTACCGTAGCAGTTTCTTCTTCTTTGCAATATTTTGAAGAAATAAAGCAAAAGGCTTTGGCCGAAAACTATACCGATGTAATTGCCTGCGGAGGTGACGGTACCGTAAATAAAGTGGCCTCTTTTGCATGCAAACATAATTTACGTTTCGGGATTTTGGCATTGGGTTCGGGCAATGGTTTGGCGCGTAGCGTAAAAATCTCAATGGATTTAAAAAAGGCCCTGAAACAAATTGAAGAAGGGAAAACAATAAAAATAGATGCAGGAGTTCTGAACCATAAATTATTTTTCTGCGCTTCAGGTATGGGGTTTGATGCGCACATTGCTGCTTTATTTGAAAATACCGAGGCGCGCGGTTTGTGGGGTTACATAAAATTAATCCGGAAGGAATTTTTTTCGTACAAGTCGCAAGAATACAAATTGCAATTTGACGAAAAAGAAATTATCAGGCCCGCGTTTGTTTTGGCTTGCTGTAACAGTGGACAATACGGCAATGATTTTTACATTGCACCAACCGCAAGTATGACCGATGGAAAAATTACTATCAGCATTTTAAAACCGTTTAATAAATGGTTAACGCCCTATGTTATTTTAAAAGTTCTGTTTAAAAAAACGCATACTTTAAATTGTGTGGAGACTTATCATACGAACGAAGTAAAAATAACACGTACTAAAACTGATTTTGTCCATTTAGACGGAGAACCGAGCGAAGAAGGAGCAGAAATTAATTACAGTATAAAACCTTTTGCTTTAGAAATTATCGGCTCATGAGCGATTTGTACAGGGTAAAAAAATACTTTTTTTATAAGCTCCGTGCAAAGGATGAGCATAGTATTCATTCGCCCTTTGTGTTTAAATTATATACAGAGGTAATCGACAACAAAGAAAAATATTACGCTTATGATGAATTGGCGAAAATACGGGAGCAGCTTTTAAATAACACACAAATCATAGAAGTGACCGACTTGGGCGCAGGCTCAAAAAAAATGGGGAACAGTCGTAAGATTTCTGATATAGCCCGCTATAGCGTAGTAAATCAAAAATACGGCGAACTGCTTTTCCGATTGGTAAATTATTTCAGACCTCAGCATATTTTAGAGTTGGGAACATCCTTGGGATTATCCACTTTATACATGAACAAAGCCGCTCCTGACGCAGAAATAATTACAATTGAAGGTTGTTCTAATACTTATGCTTTTGCAAAAAAGCTAATCGGGCAGAATAACAACTTCTCCCCTCCAAGGGGAGACGGCGCAGGCAGTTTCGCAGAGCGAAATACCAGCCAGAGAGGTCCGGTTTTGATTAACTCCAATTTTGACGACTATCTCGAAAATGAAATTTCCAATAAAAAATTCGATTTCATCTACCTCGACGGCAACCATACCTACGAAGCCACCATAAAATATTTTAATTTACTTTTAAAACACATGAACGAAAATTCCGTTTTACTTTTTGATGATATTTACTGGAGTGAAGGAATGGAAAGAGCCTGGGAAGAAATAAAAGCGCATCCGGCTGTAACAGTTACCATTGATTTATACAAAGTAGGACTCGTATTTTTCAGAAAGGAAAATAAACAGAAAGAAAATTTTGTTTTGCGATTCTGATAGCTTTATGTCAAACCCTCTCAATCACCACCGCATAACCCTGCCCGACACCAATACACATTGTAGCAAGCGCGTATTTTTTATTTTGCTCATGAAGTTCAATTGCTGCGCTTAATAAAATTCTTGCGCCGCTCATTCCTAAAGGGTGGCCTAATGCAATAGCGCCGCCGTTAGGGTTAATGCGAGGGTCGTTATCATCTAATTTCCAGGTGCGTGTGCAACCCAAACTTTGCGCGGCGAAAGCCTCATTCAGTTCAATTACATCCACATCTTTAAAAGTTAATCCCGCTTTTTTTAATGCAATATTACTTGCCTCTACAGGCCCCAAACCCATAATGCGCGGCTCAACACCGGCAATGCCGCAACTTACAATACGTGCAAGCGGTTTTAAATTATATTTTTTTAGAGAATTTTCATTGGCCAACAACAAGGCCGCAGCTCCGTCGTTTAACCCAGATGCATTTCCGGCAGTAACAGTTCCGTTACTTCTGAAACTTGCTTTCAATTTTGCTAATCCTTCTAAATTGGTATTGGGTTTTGTAAATTCATCTTGATCAAAAATAATCGCATTACCTTTTTTTTGCGGTATCTCAACGGCAACAATTTCTTTTTTATGTCTTCCTGCCGTCGCTGCTTTAGCAGCCTTCTGCTGACTCCATAACGCAAATTTATCCTGGTCTTCACGATTTATTTTCAGCATGTCAGCCACATTCTCCGCAGTTTCCCCCATCGCGTCAACACCAAATAGTTCTTTCATCTTAGGGTTAATAAATCTCCAGCCAAAACTGCTGTCATACATCTGTTGGTCGCGCCCGTAAGCACTGCCTGCTTTTCCAATTACCCAGGGACCACGCGTCATATTTTCAACTCCACCTGCAATCATTAATTCTGCGTCGCCTGTTTGTATCATCCGTGCCGCATCCATATTTGCCGATAAACCCGAAGCACATAAACGATTAACGGTTTGTCCGGGTACTGTAACAGGTAATCCCGCCAACAAACTTGCCATGCGTGCCACATTGCGGTTATCTTCTCCCGCCTGGTTGGCGCAGCCTAAAATTACATCAGCCACTTCTTTCCAGTCAACACCCGGGTTTTTCTTTTGTAATTCTTTTAAAACGATGGTTGCTAAATCGTCGGTACGTACAGCCGATAGTGTTCCTCCGAAATTTCCGATGGCGGTGCGCACACCGTTTATGATATAGGCTTGTTGCATACAAAATTTTTGGTAAAGATAGTCATTTAGTGGTTTATTATTGGGGCGTTACCCCGCATGAATCATTTGGTTTCAAAGAATAATTTTCGCGTGGTCAGGCTTTCGCAAGTCGCAACCCCGCAACAACAAAGGGCCCGGGTGTGCTCCAACACCGTTGCTCAATCCTTAACGCAATTTGTATTAGCGTGAGCGATTGCAGTGGAAAACCCGGACTGAAGATCGCCTGCTGCTTGTGGGCTGAAGGAGGACTTGCAACGTAAAGCGCGACCCTGCCATTCATATTCATTGAAAGGAAATGATTCATGCAGGGGCACGCCCAAACGCTAATAATAAATTCCTTCAGTAACCCATCAACCCCTACCTGTTAATTACTTTATAAGCTCCCCCTAAACCAAGTAAAAGCAAAACTTATTTTTATAGCATGAGTGATATAGCCCATTATTTTGCACCCGTTGATTTTGATGTAACAGGTTTGCACGAAGAATCTTTTGGACGCAATTTTCTTTTGCACACCGAAAAATCTTTTCCGGACCTGGAAGGAATTGATATTGTTATTCTGGGCGTTTGCGAAGACCGTCTTGCGCTTACAAACAAAGGTAGTGCCGATGCACCCAACGAAGTGCGTAAACATTTGTATAAATTATTTTCGGTAGGCTTTACACCCAAGGTTGCAGATTTAGGAAATATTATGCCGGGACACAGCGAGCAGGATACTTTTTACGCTTTGTCTGAAACAGTTGATTATTTATTGAGACAAAATATTACCCCGGTTATCATTGGCGGATCGCATGATTTGACTTATGGGCAATTTCGCGGATACGAAAAATTAGAGCAAACAATAAATGTGGTTACAGTTGATTCTACTTTTGATTTGGGTGGCGCCGAAATTGAACTTAGCAACAAAACTTTTTTAGGAAAAATTATTTTACATCAACCCAATTATCTTTTTAATTACAGTAACATCGGCTATCAAACGTATTTGGTTCCTTCTGCTTCCCTGAGCATGATGAACAAATTGTATTTTGATACTTATCGCCTCGGACAAATACGCGATAATATTATTGAAGCAGAGCCTGTAATTCGTCACGCAGACATGGTAAGTTTTGATATGAGCGCTTTAAAGCACAGTGATGCTCCCGGAAACGAGGAAGCTTCTCCCAATGGTTTTTACGCCGAAGAAGCCTGCCAGATGATGCGCTACGCGGGCATGAGCGATAAATTAACCACGCTCGGATTATACGAGATAAATCCGCATTTTGATATTCACGGTAAAACAACTTGTTTGGCCGCGCAAATGATTTGGTGTTTTATTGATGGCTTTTACGGGCGCAAAAAAGATTTTCCTTCGCGCAGCAGCCCCGAGTACACGCGCTTTCATGTTTTTTTGCAGGACAATAAATACGAAATTAATTTTTACAAAAGCAGTAAAAGCGATCGTTGGTGGATGGAAGTGCCTTACCCGCCCGATAAAAATTTAAAATTCGAAAGACATACCCTTATTCCCTGCTCATACAAAGATTATGAAACCGCCTGCAAAGATGATATACCCGACAGGTGGTGGCAAACCTATCAGAAATTGTATTAAATAATCAAATCGTAAATCAAAAAATCGCCAATGAATTTACTTTGCGTTTTTGCAGGTGGGGGAGCAGGTTGCGTAGTACGTTATCTGTTTGGAGTTCTTTTTACACGCATGCAATTTTTTGCATTTCCTTATGCAACTTTTTTAGCGAATGTAACAAGTTGCCTCGTTTTTGCCGGGGCTTTGTTTCTATTGGGAGAGAAAGGTGTTTTTTCATCAACTTCAATTATCCGTCCGCTTTTGATAACCGGATTTTGCGGCGGACTTTCTACTTTTTCCACTTTCAGTTTCGAAACGTTTGAATTAGTTAAGCGTGGCGAGTTTACCATTGCCGGCGCGAATGTCCTGGTAAATACCATTTTGTGTTTCGCCATTTTCTTTATGTTCGCTAAAAAGTAGTTTCGGGTTTTATATTATATATTTCCGGGTTAACCGTCAATATATTAATTTAGCAACCCCGAAATATTCAACCTGTAATAATGTATATTCTCTGTATAGAAACTTCTACAACTGTTTGTTCGGTTTGTATTGCAAATGAAGAGAAAGTAATTTCTGTTCGGGAAATAAACAGCGGTTACACGCATGCCGAAAACCTGAATGTTTTTATAGAAGAAATTTTAAAAGAAGCAGGCGTTTCATTTAAACAATTAAACGCAGTTGCCGTAAGTAAAGGCCCGGGCAGTTATACCGGTTTGCGTATTGGTGTAAGCGCTGCAAAGGGTTTGTGTTACGCCTTAAACATTTCCTTAATCAGTATCGATACACTGGAGGCAATTGCCTGTGAAGTAAGTGCTAAAACAAAAGAAGATATGTTGTATTGCCCGATGCTGGATGCCCGCCGTATGGAAGTATATTGCGCTGGTTACGATAAAAGTTTAAAAAATATTTTACCGGTGCAAGCTTTGGTGCTGGATGAAAATTCAATCAATGTTTTTAAATTAAACAAGCCGCTTTGTTTTTTCGGCGACGGAATGCCAAAGGCAAAGGAACTTTTGCAAAATAAATTTTCGGATGCTGTTTTTATAGAGAATGTTATACCCTCTTCAAAAAACATGGCTACACTTGCTTTTAAAAAACTCACTGAGAAGCAATTTGAAAATACCGCACTGTTCGAGCCCTTCTATTTAAAAGAGTTTTTCATAAAAAAGCCTGATTAAAAAATTATTGCTTTAAAACCACAAACTTTTTTCTTGCATACGTGTTTTCAGATTGCAGTATAATAACATAAGCGCCTTGTGCCAAATCATCAAGAGAGATTTTAAAACCGTTAATACCCGATTTAAAAGCAAAATACCTTTCAAAAATAATATCGCCCAGCGTATTATAAATATGAACAAGGTAATCGCCGTCGTTAAATGAATTATAAAAAACATTCAGCGTTCCACCGCTCGAAGGGTTCGGGACAATAGCAAGATTGGAAGAAAAAGTAAGATTGAGTGGGAGGCGGTTTGTATCAGCCGCAAGATGCGTGAGGCGTATGGTATCTAAATTAAAAACTAAGCCGCAGGGATTACGTGTGGTAAGATTTACCTGATAAAGAGCCAAAGAATCTTTGTAAACATGGAGTGTATCCCTGCCTGTAGCAAAATTTTTTGCAGGATTAACGGGGTCGTTAAAACTCCAGAAATAATTCGTTTGCCCGTCGGTGTAATTTGCATGCACAAATAATGTATTGTAAGAAACCGTATAGGTAAATGCGGCACTGGAATAGCCGATGACGTTTACATGAACCTTTTTGGCCATTGTATCCGATTTTGTACCGTTATAAGCTATCAGTTTTACGTTGTAAACTCCGGTATCTGCATATACATGTACCGGGGTAACGGCAGTGGAAGAATTTCCATCTCCGAAATCCCAATAAAAAGAAGAAGAACAAAGCGAATTATTTACAAACTGATTGCTACAATGCACCCATGAAAAATCGGCCTTTGTAAGGCTGTCGATGGTAATTGGAAGTGTTACCGTTACATCGTGATTGTTATAAGCATGCAGGCTGACCAGATAAGATCCCGGCTGCGGAAAATAAAAACAAATATTGGTATCGTTAGAAGTATAAATGGTGTGTGGAAGAGAACCTCCGGTTTTTATAGTCCATGTATAGGTATTAGCCAATAATGTTTCATTAAAAAAGCAGGTGGTATCGCCAACACAGGTTCTGTCCCACGAAAAGTGAACTTCGGGCGGTGGGTTTTGAACTGTAGGATTAGCGCCTCTTTTGGTTTGTGAAAAAGCACATACCGGAAAAAGCAATATAAAAATAAGATATGTTTTCCTGCAGTTCATTTATTTTATCTCTTCCGGTTTTTTATGTAATTCAAAAACTTTACTTAGCGAAAAACTGAAAGCATATTTTGAAGCTAATTGCGTACCGGCGTAATATTGATAAACAGGAAAATCGCCGTAAAAAGAAAAAACAATCTCATGCCCCACGTTTGCCGAAATACCCGGACTGGCAAATAAACGTGTTGAACTGCTGGAGAACATGCGCGAATTATTTATTTTATCGCAATCCCGGTTTTCATTCCGCAACATAACAATCAAAGAAATTTCTTTGTATAATTTAATAACCGAAGAAATGGTATTGGTATTGGAAACGCCATATTGATAACCGGCCGGATTCGTTCCGTTAAAATCAGTTCGGGAATTAATCATGATCGAATTCTTTTTATTTTTAAACGGCTTTACCATTGCGTAAAAAATAAAAATACCGGAATAAGATCCGGTACCCGGCTGTACATCGCGTGTTAGCTGCACATTATTTTGTTGCAGTTTATAAGCACCTGTGGGAAATTTTGCCCCGCCCGAAAGCGTAAAACTGAGCACATCTTTCTTTGAATTAAAAATATTGTATTTTAAAAATGTTTCCAGGTCAGATAAACCTTTTGCAAAAAATTGTTGCTGGCCGATCACGGGAACATCAAAATTCTCAACCTTGGCCGTAAAATACCCGATGCTTGCCTGTACAGTAAATTTATTGGTAATGCCGTAAGAAAAATTACTGCCCGCGTAATCCGCATAGTCATTTGTCAGATACGAAAAACTATTCGGTCTGTCGCCACTGTAATAACTGTCGGAATAATTCCGTTTAAAAAAGGAAAAAAACAATAAATCACCTTTTTCAAGCACGCCGAAATTTGCTGTCCCGGGCGTACAGCAACCGGACGTGCAGCATTGCGAAAACAGGTTGCTGTTCTCAGAAAATAAAAACAATATAAAAAGCAGGTAACGCAACCTCATTTTAATTAACCACGTTAACCGGTACAGTTATGGTAACTGAATTGGTACCATCAGAAACCGTACAGGTAATTTGAAAGGTGCCTATGCAGGAATCGCTGTAATAAATGGAACTTCCGGTGCCGAATAAATCGCCATGCGGCGTCGACCACCTGAAAGATAAATTACTGCCCGTTGCTTTTGCAACCACTTTTGCAACCGTACCTTTTTGAACCGGGTTAGGATTTACATCAATGCCTGTAAATGAAAAAGGCCCGCCTGTATTTGCGCCCGAAGGATTATTCAACGAATAATTTTTGCAATAACCGTGAGAAATGGAGTCGTTGTTTTTTTTGCAACTCAAAAAAATTACCGCAACTAAAAAAAATATGTACAAACGAATCATGGTACTTCAAATTTAGGCAAAATAATTAATAAACGCTCAATAGAAACGTTTTGTCGATTTTAAAAAACATAACTCCTCTGAAGCCATTCACCTCACCAAATTAACCGTTCATCTATTTTAACAATAAAATCGGGCTCTACCCCTTGACATGGCTTTTAAATGTACTATATTGCAATAACTAAACTTACAAACTATGAGCAAAACTACAAACACTTTTGCGGCATTTCTTGTTGCATCATCAATGGTAACATGTGCGGTTGCACAGGAAGGACAACGGTTGGCAGGCGCCACTGTTGTTGACCACAGTCATTATACAAATTTACCAAACTTTATAAAACTTAACGCCAATCAACAAATGGCAAAAGAGAGTTTTGTAAACTGGGCTGTATATGCGCTTAATGTTCCGGATAATTCAACTTTTAAAGCCTACGAAACTTTTACAGACGAATTAGGATACACCCACACGCGTTATAAACAGTACGTAAACGGTTATCCTGTAGAGGGTACACAGGTAATAAGCCACATGAAAGAAGGAAAGGTTACGATGGTAAACGGAGATTATTACCGGAATTTCAGTTCAAATTCATCTGCCACATTAACTGAAATGGGCGCCCTTCAATACGGGCTGAATAAAGTAAACGCAAAAAAGTATATGTGGGAGAACGGGGAGTTTGAAAATGCGAAAAAACAAATAACAAACAACCCTAATTTTACTTTTTATCCGAAAGGAGAATTAGTGTATGTACATAAAAAAGATGCCGATTATTCAGCAAACAATATGCGCCTTGCTTATAAATTCAACATTTATGCGGAGGTTCCTTTATATCGTGCCAACGTGTTTGTTGATGCTAATACCGGTGAAATATTGGATGAGCATAATCTGATCTGTACTGCCGACGTTGTTGGAACAGGAGTTACCAAATACAGTGGTACTGTGCCTATGACCAGCGATAATACCTCTGGCCCTTTCCGTTTACGTGAAGCAGGCCGCGGTAACGGTATCGAAACTTATAACCTCAATAACTCTACAACTTATACCAATACTGATTTTACAAACGGTTCAAGTACCTGGAATTTGCCCGGCAATAACCAGGCTGCAGCTGATGCACATTGGGGCGCTGAAATGACTTATGATTATTATAAAAACGTTCATAGCCGTAACAGTATTGACGGTGCAGGATTTAAACTTTTAAGTTACGTACATTACAGTAACAATTACGTGAACGCTTTTTGGAACGGATCAGAAATGACTTATGGAGATGGAGATGTTACGCAAGGATTTACCATTATGACAGCATTAGATGTTTGCGGGCATGAGATTACTCACGGTTTAACAAATTTTACAGCAGGTTTGGGAGGAACAGGTTCAGGAGAGCCGGGTCAATTAAATGAGGGATTCAGTGATATTTTCGGAACTACCATTGAATGGTATTCCCGCCCTACTCAACACGATTGGTTAATGGGTGCTGATATTACTCCCGGCGGTATACGCGATATGTCGAATCCAAAAAATTTAGGCCAGCCAAATTGTTATCACGGCACTAACTGGGATAATACCGGTGAGGTACATAATGATAATGGCCCTTGTATTTTCTGGTATTATTTATTGTGCCAGGGCGGAAGCGCTACAAATGATCAAGGTAATGCATATAATGTTACCGGCCAAACCATGGCAAAAGCAAGATTAATCGCTTTCCGTGGCTTAACGGTTTATTTTACGCCAAGCACGGCATACGCGAATGCACGTACATATACAGAGCAGGCAGCTACCGATATTTACGGAAGTTGCTCAGCGGAATTAACGGCTACTTCTGAAGCATGGTATGCTGTCGGTGTTGGCGGTGTGCCCACAAGCGGGTCACCTACTGCCGCATTTTCAACGGGATCAATTCCTACTTGCGGCTTACCCGTTTCTGTAACATTTAATAATACATCTTCCGGCGCGCAATCTTATGCATGGACATTCGGTGATGGTGGTACAAGCACAACAGCTTCTCCTACGTATAACTATACAGTTGCGGGCACCTTTACGGTAACTTTAGTTGCAACAGGTTGTGGCGGAGGTTCTACAAACACTTACACTCAAACTGTAACTATAAGTGCGGGTGGTGGTGCCGTTTTACCTTTAGTGGAAGGATTTGAAAGCAGTACGACTCTTCCGGTCGGATGGACTTTATGGAATCCTGATAATGATGCTGCATGGCAAATAAGTACAACGGTTGCTAAAACAGGTACGCATTGCATCGGATTCAATAATTGTAACGGCGACGGTAATACAGATATGACCGGCAGAAGGGATAGATTTATTACAAATACTTATAGTTTTACGGGAATGTCATCCGCTGCAATGACCTTTGACGTTGCTTATGCTTTATTAACTTACTCGTCAGTTCCTTATCCCGATTCATTGGTTATTTACTCTTCAACAAATTGCGGAACAACCTGGAATCAGATTTATTCAAAAGGCGGATCTGTTTTAGCAACGGCCCCGGGGTACACTAATACAGCCACTTGTTGGTCTCCAACAGCTGCCCAATGGCGTAATGATAATATCAACCTTTCATCCGTTCTTGGCCAGGGTAATGTTCAGTTCGCTTTTGAAAATCGTTCCAGGTGGGGAACCTGGGTGTACATCGATAATATAAATATATCGGGAACTACAGGTATCTCTATTAATAATGCAGGGGGGATGATGATTTATCCGAACCCTGCACATAACAATTTAACTGTTCAGGCCGATCAGAATATCGGAAGTATACAAGTGATTGATATGCTCGGGAAATCAGTTTTACGCCAACAACCTGCCGGTGAAAAAACAGTTCAGGTAGATATTTCTTCTTTGCCCGCCGGAATTTACTTTGTAAAAGTAAGCGCAGGCGATGCACAAAAATTAATCAAATTAGTGAAAGAATAATTTCATTTTCTTTCAGAAAAAGCCCCCGTTAACGGCGGGGCTTTTTCTGATTTTTAAAAACGATTTTAATCTTCACTGCCCAGGTAAATAAAAGCATCAATTTTGTGAATTTTAACATTTTAAGAATTTTTTTTGTATATTTGATATAATTAAAGCTATTGCCATGAAAAGACTGATACTTACCTTTGGTTTAGTTGCAGGGTTTATTTTTTTTGCAGGTTGCACAAAAAGTAAAACCACAAATCCTGCAAATGCTAATTCAACCACTCCGCTTGCTTTCAGCAGCCTGAAAGCGTCGGTTAATCCGGTTCAGCAAAGCCAGGTTTCAAATATAACGGCAACTGCAAGCGGAAATAATATTAGTTATACGTGGACTGCTTCTCATGGTGATTTATTCGGCAGTGGTGCCGCGGTTATGTACAGTACGGCTCCCTGCTGTGTAGGCACTCACACGATTACCTGTGTTGTTTCTGACGGGTCTTCTTCGCAGACCAAAACACTTGTTATGACTGTTACCAACTAACGTTAATCATTTGCATGATGCGTTATTTTGTCTTACTTATAATTTTCCTCTTTTCTCAAAAAACTTTTTCTCAATGTTGCGCGTCGGGTTGTTGTACACCAGGGACTGCTAATTTCGGTGTTTTAGAAAAAGGGCATTTGTTGGCGTTTTCCTTTTATAAACACAATTACTCCGATCAGTTTTATAGAGGAGACTCTCCATATGATCTTAAATATTACCGTAATATTTTTTTCGATTATTCGGGTATTAATCTTTCTTATGGTATTACATCGAAATTAACCGTTCAGGGAGATGTTGGTTATTTCGTTAATAAAACGCAAAACTACTATCCCATTGGAGGTATTATAATTCCCTCCTTAATCGGAAATGGTTTGGGTGATGCCGGGTTGTATTTAAAATACAATGTGTATAACAGCGATGTTTTTAATATTACATTGGGCGCAGGAGGTAAGATTCCTACAGGCCAGTTCAACCAATATATTAACGGAGTTCGTTTGCCTCAGGAAGTTCAATCAGGAACCGGTGCTTATGCCGGCGCATTTTTGTTTAACGGCATGATAAAACCTTTTAAAAATAAAACGCGAAATTTTAATATTAATTCCCGATTAGAGTTTGGTGGTATAAGCCCGGTAGGTTACCAGTTTGGCGTTTCGAGTACAAATACTCTTTCATATACTTTTACTATTTATAAAAAACTTGTTTTTCTGGCCATGGTAAGAAACGAAATAAAGGATGTTGATTACACCTATAATGTTACTGTGCTGAACTCCGATCCTGAAGCAAGGTACAGCATGTTTAATGCAGGAAATTTCACTAATAAAACGCATCAGGTTAATACGGGTTCATTTCGCTTTTTTGCCTGCCCCGGACTCTCTGTTAGTTTTGGAAAAGATTGGAATTTTTCTGTTTACGGAGACATTCCTTTTTATCAATATTTTAACGGATTGCAATTCGGGTCAAAATACGGAGTAAGCGTTTCTTTAAGTAAAATGTTTGAATTGCATAAACACAGCGAGCATGAGGCTGCAAAATCATGAAATTTAAATTAACATTCATATTGTTTTTTTTATTTACCGGCAATTTTGCTTTTTCGCAAAATCAACGAAACGGTTATCCTGAAACGGAACACCTTGCTCCACAGGTTGATTTCAGCTGGGTAAACGATTGTTTGGGAGATTCAACTCACTTCATAAACGGAAGCATAAGGGGAAATTTTTATCAATGGTATATCCTGGTGTACAATACGGGTTTAGGTGTTTACGATACACTCTATTCTTCTAAAGATACTAATATTGTTTTTAAATTTCCTTCTGCAGGTAGTTACCTGGTATATTTAAAGGCAGATAACGGGCATGTTGTTTCTGTAACCGAAACAATTACAATTGATACAGTAACAAATGCCGATTTTAATTTCATGCCATGCTCCAATCAATTCATAAATCATTCAACCTGCGCATCTTCTTTTCAGTGGAATTTTGGTGACGGAGGTACTTCAACTTTAGAACTTCCGGTTCATCAATATGCGGACACAGGCCATTATGTGGTAAGGTTAATAGCGTCAAACGGAATTCATTCGGATACGATGATAAAGACAATTACTTTATATGCCACCCATTTTCCAAGCGCTTCATTTACTCATCATATTTCTCATGACACCACTTTTTTTCATGCAATTGATTATGACCCCGGCATATTTTATCATTGGGCATGGGGAGATTTAACTTTCGGTTTAAAAAGGGATACTTTTCATATTTATACCGACACCTTGCCATACCATGTAGTTACTTTATTAGCTAAAGATCCTTGCTTATATGCCTACCATTCAGATACAGTCTTTATACCAAAAGCTTCGGCTGCAAACACCCATGCTAATCTGAATTTCTCAAATTCATCACTTCTTGTTTTTCCAAATCCGGCTTCTTCAAATACTGATTTGGATTTATTTTTTAACGCTTCCGGAAAAAGTAACGCGCACTTGAGTTTATGGAATGCATTGGGCCAGGTAATTTTTGAAACGGATTATTATTTTAATGCCGGATTAAATGAATTTAAAATCGGTACCGATAATTTAGCCGAAGGAGTTTATTTTATTTTTCTTGATGGAGATAATATTAAATCTAAAGTGAAATTTTTAGTCGCTCACAAACAATGATATGAGAGCGCGCGTAAAACACAGTTTTCTACTTTTATTTTTAATAATCGCTTTTTTTCAATGCCTCGCTCAAAATAAACGAAACGGCTTCCCTGAAACTTTGCACTTGCCTCCTCAATCGGAATTCAGTTGGACAAATGCCTGCTATAAGGATACAACACACTTTATTAATGAAACCTTGCGAGGAAATTATTATTGGTGGACTATTTTTAATATGTCGATGGATACTTTGTATAAATCCACCAATACAAATATTAATTTTCTTTTTGCTTTGCCAGGGACTTATTATGTTACTCTTGAGGCTCACAACGGACATGTCTCTTTAATTACAGACACAATCGTCATAGATTCAATAACAAAAGCCGATTTTCTTTTTATGCATTGTTCCAATCACTTTGTGAATCATTCAACATGCGCTTCCTCTTTTAAATGGAATTTTGGTGATGGAACCACTTCAACTTCAGAACTTCCCGTACATCAATATGCGGATACCGGTCACTATACGGTTAGCTTAATTGCTTCAAACGGAATAAATTCGGATACAACGGTTAAGCAAATTTTTGTTGATTTAACTCATTTTCCAACTGCCGATTTTACGTATCGCCAATCTCATGATACTGTTTTTTTTCATGCGGTGGATACCGATAAGGGATTACTTTACAGTTGGGTTTTTGGCAATTATAAGTACGGAACACGTCGTGATACATTTACTGTATATCCGGATACGGGAGGCATTTTTATTGTAACTTTACTTGCTTATGATCATTGTTTTCATGCCGGCCATACAGATACAATCCGGATTAAATCAGGTATTCCGTATAATTTTTCTAATTCATCTTTATTGGCTTTGCCTAATCCGGCTGTTGTAAATTCAGATTTGAATCTTCTTTATAATTCTGCCGGTGCAAATAATGCAACTTTGCATATGTACAATACTTTAGGGCAAACTGTTTTAGAAAATGATTATAGTTTTCATGTTGGATTAAACCAGTTTAAGGTACCCATTAATAATTTAGCGGAAGGCATTTATTATTTAATTTTACAGGGGGATGTTATAAAATCCGGAATTAAGTTTTTAATTAGCCATTAGTTATTTACCTAAGCATATTATGAAACGTAACAAAAAATATAAATACATTGCTTTCGTTATATTAAGTTTTACCACCGCAGCCCGGATTTTTTCTCAATCCTCATTGGGAGGAAGCTATAACGCTTCTAATGTTGGTGTCAATACAGTAACCACAGCAGTTCCCTTTTTACTTATCACCCCCGATTCACGTGGCGGCGGGATGGGCGATTGCGGC
>Ga0210400_10000845_pt1 | contig 32173 bp, 28 predicted proteins | sample IncBWH26MmetaG_FD_155456 | JGI IMG/M metagenome (GOLD analysis project Ga0210400, IMG submission 155456) | Forest soil microbial communities from Barre Woods Harvard Forest LTER site, Petersham, Massachusetts, United States - Inc-BW-H-26-M | ecosystem: Environmental > Terrestrial > Soil >... | reverse complement strand
GGGCGGTGCTATCCCTGTTTGTGCTGGCGCTCGGCGAAATCATTCAATCTCCGCGCTACTACGAATACATCTCGCGGCTCGCGCCTCCCGGACAGCAGGGCACTTACATGGGCTTCGCGTTCCTGCCCATAGGAATTGGCTCGCTGATCGGCGGTTGGTTTGGCGGCACGCTGCTTCACCACTTCGGCGAGGTCACTCATCAGCCGGAGCGGATTTGGTTTAGCGTTACGGCGGTCGGCATCGCGACTTCGGCGCTACTCTGGATTTATGACAAGACGTTCAGGACGAGCGGCACGGCTCCAGCAGAGTAAAGATCAGGGGCTTAACCACAGGGCGCACAGAGGTACACAGGGGAAACTGTCACGGCGTTTCTTGGATTTCCTCTGTGGATCTTCTCTGTGTACCTCTGTGTCCCCTGTGGTAGAGACTTCCGTCGGCCACCGTTCAAAACCTCGCCGTCACAGCCCTTCGTGTTCAAGAAATTTCTCCGCTTCGTACGCCGCCATGCAACCCGACCCCGCGGCCGTGATAGCTTGGCGGTAGCGGCGATCCTGCACATCGCCGCACGCGAACACGCCTGGCACTTTCGTGAAGACATTATTGTGCGTAACCAGGTAGCCATCCGCATCGGTTTCGAGCTGGCCTTCGAAAATCTTCGCGTTCGGGATATGGCCAATCCCAAGGAACATGGCGTTCGTGGCGAAATCCCAACGCTCGCCGCTCTTCAGATTGCGCAGACGCAGACCCGTAACTTCCTTCTTGCTGACATCGAGAACGTCGTCCACCACGGTGTCGGTGAGAAATTCGATCTTGGAATTAGCGCGGGCGCGATCGAGCATGATTTTCGAAGCCCGAAACTGCTCGCGTCGATGGATGAGCGTCACCTTGGTCGCGAAGCGCGTCAGAAACGTCGCTTCTTCCATGGCGGAGTCGCCGCCGCCGATCACCACGATTTCTTTGCCCGTAAAAAAGAAGCCATCGCAAGTCGCGCAGGAAGAAACCCCGTGGCCGATCAGCGCATGCTCATTCGGCAAGCCGAGCCAGCGCGCCGATGCTCCGCTGGCAATAATCAGTGTGCGGGTCTGGATAATCTCTTTGCCGACGGTTAACTCGAACGGACGCTTGCTCAAATCGGCTTTGACCACATGCCCGATGCGATACTCGGCGCCAAAGCGCGCGGCCTGCTTGCGCATATTCTCGATCAGCTCGGGTCCCTGGATACCATCAGGAAAACCGGGGAAATTTTCCACCGAAGTAGTCAGCGATAGTTGTCCGCCCGGTTCATGGCCTTCGATCACAAGCGGCTTGAGGTTGGCGCGGGCGTTGTAGAGGGCGGCGGTGTGGCCGGCACATCCGGAGCCCATGATCACGACGTTGCGTATGTCCATAGTGATAAGAAACAGTTCTAAGTCCTAATAGATAGATTCTCAAAAATAGATTTCGCTTCAAGCCGCTAGTGGAGTTCAGCGCGCGGTTACGGGCTCTTCTTGCTGCCGGCGCCCACCTTGGTCGGAGCTCTGGTCGAAGTTCCCACGCCCAGACGAGCCAGTTCCTGGGGTATCATCTTGCGCGCGCCGAGAGCGTCGCGATAGCGCTCCATGATCGAAGCGGCCGCATGGAAGATCGGCGCGTACGCGCTTTGATCCGTCACCGGAGTCCCTTCCGTACCCGAGCACCGCGCCAGCGCCACCGACGCTTTCCCAAAGCGCTCCAGTTTGACGCGCGAGACCGGCGTACTGATGGACAACATCGCGGTCGCCGAAGCAACGGCGGAAGCGCTATCCTCGATTGAAATCTGCATCAAGTCTTTTGGGTCGCGCACCCGGAGCACGAGCGTCTCCACCATATTCGTCGCATCGACGCTGAATGAGTATTGAACATTGCTGAACAGGGTGGCGTCGGGAAACTCGCGCCGAATCCGGACCCAGTCGGCCGCCGAGACCGCACCGGGCGGTAAGGCTGGCATGCCGGGAATCGGAGCGCTCTGATCGAGCGTGGAATGTCCGCGCGACACTTCGTAGTCTTTGCTGAAGGCCAGCTTGCCCGGCACCTTGGCTAGCGCCGACGATAATTCCTTTTGGTCGTCGGTTGAAGGTGAGCACACGTTGATGACGTTAACTTTTACTGGGGGCTGCTGCTGGGCGGGAGCGCCTGCAACCATCGCCAGGGCCGCCGTCATTATCAGAATTTTGTGAGGGAACACGGCGAAATTGTATCAGGCTCAGCCGCAGCGGGTGGGCGCAGGATTTTCTTGATGACCAAGTTCGTTGCACCGGTCTGCGGTTCGTGGCGGTTCCCAGATCTGCCGAGCCTTGCTCGGCTTGGACGGGCGAGGCGCCCGTCCCCACACAAGCACGGAACCCTCAGTCAGCCGCCCCGGAATCGGGCTCGATGGCGCCATGCCGGCGCAGCAACTGCGGAAGATTCTGCGAAAATGCCGAGCGCGGCAATACCATGTCGCATCCCACTTCGTGCGCCTTCTGCTTCAAATCACCCTGCACGTGCGAGAGGAATCCAATAATCGACGTCCCCTTCTTCAGCCTGCTCTTTAGTTTCGGGATGAGCGTCAGAGGCTTGGCATTCGCATTGTTCAAGTCAAAAATGATCAGGGAAGGCTGTTCTATGCCGTTGCTCTTCATCCGATCGGCAAGGTCCTTCTCCGTCTTCACGAACTCCACCTTCACATTCATCTTGCGGCCCGTGTCCTGAATCTTGCTCAGGAAGAATAGGTCTTCGACAAACGCGAAGACGCGCGAAGCGGCATCCTCTCGTGGAGCCGGAAGTGGCTCAGGATCGGCCACCGGATAGGACGCCGAAAAACCAGGCCGTCGCGGCGGTCTGCTGCCGTTGCCGTTGTCGCCGCCCAGATTGGCACGGTAGCTGTGATCCATGGGAGCGGTAAAGATGCCCTGATGCTCCTGGCGGTCGCGGCCCATCGGGCCGCCCGCGCCTCGTTTTGGCGGACGCCGTCCACGGCGTCGTTTGTGTCTCCCTCCGCCTCCGGAGGGATGTCCGGGTCCTGCATTCATATTTTTCTCTTGTTAATCTTTGAAGCTAATACCAGACTTGGATCACAGGCCTGATTGTTTCGTCTTTCCTTGCGGTCGGCTCGCTAGTCGGCACTCTAAACGTGTGGCGCAACCCGTGGTCACTAAGCATGGTCACTACACATCGGCTACCGGCAGACCAAACCTCACATCGGCTGGATGCTACTCGAGAACTTTTATTTAAACTATCGATGTTCAAACTGTCTTGGCGCCCGGAGTCTTGTTTGGCGCGAACGGCCAGCCTGGAAGCATGGCCATTGGGAACATCTTTGATGTTACTCATGAAACGGGCGACAGCGCAAGGGGGGAATGCCCTTAGTTTTCCACATTTGGGCATTACCAAAGTGGGCCGGGACTTCCCACACCCTTTCGCGCCCTGAAGCGCGTTTTACGCCAGTCTTTCGCGCGCCCATATTTTCCCGAAAATGACATCTCCGCAAGCTCCTCCTGAAGTTTCCCCACGGCTGCGCCGATATACAAGGTGTGAAACCCGTTTCTGCCAAAGAGAAAGTGACCGCGGCGCCCTCGCTTGCGCTGCCGGGACAGCGCTTTGTTGCTCGCCAGCCAATTTTTGACCGCGCACAGAATGTGTTCGGGTACGAGATTCTTTTCCGAAACGGGATCGAAGACTATTTCAACGCCGATCCCGAACTTGCGGCCCGCGCCACCCTGGATAGCTCCCTGCTTTACGGTATCGAGGCGCTTTGCGATAAGAAGCGCGCCTTCGTGAATTGCACTCGCGAGGTCCTGTTCAAAGACCTGATTACATTGCTGCCTCCCAGCCAGACCGTGGCCGAGATTCTGGAAACGGTTGAGCCCGAAGATCGCGTCATCGCCGCCTGCAAGCGGCTGAAAGCGGCGGGCTATCTGATCGCTCTCGATGACTTCGCGCCCAATGATCCGCGCATACCGCTTTGCGAGTTTGCCGACATCATAAAAATCGACTTCCGCGCAACCAGGCCGGAGGAGCGCGCAGGCATGATGCGCCGCTTTGGGTCCGCAAAGTGCAAGATGCTGGCTGAAAAACTAGAAACGCCCCACGAGTTTCATCAGGCCCGTGACATGGGCTTCCTGTATTTCCAGGGATATTTTTTCTGCCGGCCCGAAGTCGTCATCGGTCGCGAAGTTCCCGCCAGCCGCTTGCACTATTTACGGCTGCTCGAAATGGTCTGCCGCACGGAAATCGACATGCGTGAATTCGAGAAACTCCTCAAACAGGAATCCTCGATTTCCTACCGCTTGCTCCGGTATCTGAATTCCCCGGTCTTTGGGTTTGCGCTTGAAGTCAAATCGATTCGCCACGCCATGGCCGTTCTGGGAGAGCGGGAAATGCGGCGCTGGGTGCGGCTCGTCGTTACCGTGGGCGCGGCCGAGCAGAAGTGCAGCGAACTGATGCTGATGGGATTGGCCCGCGCCCGCTTTTGCGAACTGCTCTCCGTTCGGCTGAGATCGAATACCGATTTGTTCCTGATGGGGCTGCTCTCCGTGATGGACGCCATCCTTGAGGTCACCATGGATGTGCTCCTGGAAAAATTGCCCGTGGAGCGCGAAACCAGGACCGCGCTGCTCGGCCAGAATAGTAGCCTCCGGCCGCTCTACCAATTGATGCTGGCCCAGGAATCGGGTGAGTGGTCGCAATCGAGCGAACTCGCCAAACAAATGAAACTGTCCGATGAGGAAGTCGCCTCTACCTGGTGGCAGGCGCTGCAGTGGGCGCAAGAAGCAACCAGCGGGGTCTGAGAAAACTAAGGTCAGAAGTGCGAGGTCAGATTTCAGAAAGAAGGGGCTAATGCCCCATTCGGTTTCAATCTGCAATCTGACCTCCTAACCTCTGCAATTACCTTACGGCGCCTCGATCAACTCCATCTTGCCTTCCCGCGTCCGGTGCAGCACCATGACCTTGCCCTTGGGATCGCGGAATACGAAAACATCGCGGTCGCGGAAGTGCGCCTCTTTGATCGCTTCCTCCAACGTCATCGGACGAAGCGCAACCGAGTCCTTGGCATGCACAAGATGCACCTCGGTGGTCCGCGCCACTGATGGAAATTTATGAACGAGAACGGAAACGGTGGCACTTTCCGCCAGCCCGAGCGCCGCCTCAATATTTTCTTCCAGCGACTGGCCGTCAAACTTCTTGACCGCCTTGCGTTTCTTGCTCAGCCACTTGGTTTTATGTTTGAGCGCCTGGCGGTGCAGGTGATCGAGGGCTTGACTAACCGCCGACGCCATATCGGCGGTTTGGGCTAGCCCAATGATTGGACCGTGGGGCGGATCAATCGTGATTTCCGCTCTGTGCCGTCGCTTTTCGACGGCCAGAATCACTTTGGTCTCGAATCGGTCGCCTAGAATTTTGCGGATTTTGTTAAGGCCGGTTTCAACTTCCTTGCGGATGGCGGGAGTAATGACGTATTTCCTCGCGGTATATTCCACGTTCATCAGGTGCGCTCCTGGGAAAAACAAGGTTTTCAATGAAGATCGGGTCATCAGGTGATCGGGTCACCGGATCATCTAAATTCAAAATGCTTTTGACTCTAGATGGCCCGATGGCCCGAGCACCCGATGACCCGATTACTTTTTCACTCTTCTCTGATGAGTGCTCGGAATTTTCATATCTTCCCGATATTTCGCGACCGTTCGCCGCGTGACCTGGATGCCCTGCGATTGCAGAATGCGGGTGATCTGTTCGTCGGTCAATGGCCGGCTCGGATCTTCTTCTTCGATCAGCTTCTTCACGCGCCGTTTCAGGATCAAGAGCGAAGTGCCGCCACCCTCGGGCCCTTGCACGCTTTCCGAGAAGAAATAGCGTAATTCGAACACGCCCTGCGGCGTGTGGACGTACTTATTGGCCACCGCGCGGCTGACGGTGGAAGGATGCACGCCGATCTCTTCCGCCACTTCTTTGATCATCATCGGCTTCAGTTGATCGATTCCCCGTTCGAGAAAGTCCTCCTGCCGCGCCACGATCGAATAGCAGACCTTGGTGATCGTCTGCTTGCGTTGTTCGATGTTCTTGATGAGCTGGATGGCGGACTTGTAGCGGTCTTTCACGTAATTACGCGTGTCCCGGTCGTTGCCGTCGCGGGTTAGCAGGCGCTTGTACGCGGGATTCAAGCGTAATTGCGGCATGTCTTCGTCGTTCATGATGACCAGCCACTCGTCGCCATGTTTCACGAATGCGACATCGGGCTCAATCAGCCGCGCCGGAACTTTGTTGTAGCGCAAGCCCGGCCGGGGATCCAGTGTGCGGACATATTCGAGCCCCGCCTGCACCGCTTCGACAGGACGCCCGACGGCACGCGCAATTTCCTTGAATTGCTTCAGCGTAACCGCTTTCAAATGCTGATCGACGACGGCAATAGCGTCTCTCACAACTTGCTCGGACAGAGCACTACCGTTTCTGTGCTGCTGCAATTGCTCGAGATGGTAGCGCAACTGATAGAGCAGGCATTCCCGCAGGTCGCGGCAGGCGATGCCCTGTGGATCGAACTGGCGCACCACTTCAAGCGCTTCGTGTAGGTCGACGCGGGTGAAGCTTACGGACGCGATTCGGGCTGGCGCTGTCGCTGTTCCAGTGCCCGCAGCTCCAGCTGCGTTGGTCCCGTGACTGGCCGCACTGGGCAGGGGAGCCTCGGCTGCCTGCACCTCGGCTGCTATCTCCGGCTCAAGTTCTGGCTCATCATCTTGCTCTTGCTCAACAAGGGACTCCGTTCCAGCAGCTTCCGCGGTCGGCTCCGAGAGGTCGGCCTCCTCCGGGTCGATGTCCTCGGGCGCGAGGCCAGAAGTTTCGAAGTCAGACTTTTCGGTAGAAACCCGGGCGACCGCCAGCCCCAGCGCCTCCGCTTCACCAATGATCTTGGCCGCCACTTCCACATCTGCCTCGGGAGCCGCGACCGGAGCGATTCCCAGCAGTTCTTCGTCGCTGGCAATCAGGTATCCTTCTTCGTTCAGATTCCCAATGATCAGCTCGGCGGCCTGGTGCACAGGCGGCCGCACGGAAATCGCGCCTAGTTGCCACAGCAGGTGGTCGCTCAAGTTCCCCGGCTTCGACAGGAAGTTCTCGAACGAAGGCTTCTCGATCTCTTCCATTTCTCCCGAGCTGCGATAGCCGGGATCGAGATAGTCCTGGAAGAACGAACCAAAATCAATCTCTTCGAAAGGATCCTTCTTCTCGTCCGCGATGGTTGGACCCTCTTCCGAGGTCGCCTTCGCGGCCAGCCGGTCGCGTTCTTCCTCCTGGCGTCCGACATCATCGAGCAGCGGAACGGCATCTTCCAGCTCTTCGAGCACCGGGTTCTCGACCATCTCGGCATTGATCATGTCCTTGAGCTCGAGCTTGTTGAGCGCGAGCACGGAGACCATTTGCACGAGACCCGGCGTCAGAATCTGTCGCTGGGACAACTTGACGTTCAGCTTGTGCTGAAGAAGCACTATTTCTCCCCAAACAAAGTTCTCAGTTCCCAGTTCTCAGTCAACCCGCCCTTAACTGTCCGGCACACGGGATGTGGAAAATTTAGCTTCTCATGCACCGAGGTAGATCGTGGGGGCACGAAAGGACAATGCGCCCACGCCTTGGTAACCAGAAACAGTCCCCGGTTCTCAGTTCTCAGAAAAGCGGGCTTGACTGAGAACTGAGAACTGAGAACTGGGAACTCACACCAATGAGAAGCTTTCCCCCAAATAAACTCGCCGTACTTCCGGATCACTACCCAACTCCTCCGGCGTACCGGAGCGGAAGATTCGGCCCTCGTTAATGATGTACGCCCGATCCGTCACCGACAACGTCTCGCGGACGTTGTGGTCCGTGATCAGGATCCCAATCCCGCTCGCCCGCAGATCGGAAATGATTTTCTGCAAATCCAAAACGGCAATCGGATCGATTCCGGAAAACGGCTCGTCGAGCAAAATAAATGTAGGGTTGATGGAGAGCGACCGCGCGATTTCCACGCGCCGTCGTTCCCCGCCCGACAACGCATACCCGCGATTCTGCCGGATATGTTCCAGCCCGAGCTGATCAATGAGTTTCTCCGCCTTTTCCCGGCGTTCGTGCCAGGAAATCGGCTGAACTTCCAGCACGGCCAGGATGTTCTCCTCGACCGTCAGTTTCCGAAAGACCGAAGCCTCCTGCGGGAGATAGCTGATGCCGTACTGGCGCGCCCGTAAGTACATGGGAACGCTGGTGATATCTTCGTCGTCGTACAACACCCTGCCTGTGTCGGGAGGAACCAGACCTACAATCGAATAGAAGGTGGTGGTTTTGCCGGCGCCATTCGGTCCCAGAAGGCCGACTACCTCGCCCTGTAGAACCTGAAGACTGACTCCGTTTACTACGCGTCGACCCCGATAGGATTTCCCAATTTCGTCGGTGGCCAGCGTGTGCATTTATCGTGCCACTTGCGTCCGAGTGACGGTCGGGGACGTCTCTCTACCTTCTACGAGCACCCTATCATCGTGTCTGTAGAAAGTCAACGAATCACCAGTGATTTTGCCCCGTTCGGCATCAAAAATGCTAGGAGTTCCGCCCGATGACCCGCCGGTCAGGATGAACTTGTCCTCGGCCGCCGTATACACCAATCGATCCCCGCTCGCATGCCGCGCCGGCTGCGTGATCATAACGTTGCCTTCGGCAACGATCCGCTCCACTTGCCCTGGTGTTCCTGGGCCTGCGCCTGCCTGCGACTCGCTCCGCGACCGCAGAAATACCGTCATCTGCTTCGCCGTCAGCGCAGTGTCGGGACCTTTCGCGGTCACCCCGCCATCCAGAAAAATTCTTCGCTCCGCATCGGTGTAATTCAGTCGCCCGGATGTGATGCGTACCGGGGTCGCCTTCCCGCTCTTGTCCACCTGTACCAGCACGGTCGAAACCGCTTGACCAAGAGGTTGTGTGGAAGCGGGGCTTTGCCCCGCTCGGACGGGGCGAAGCCCCGTCCCGACACTGATCGTCTCCGGCGGCGCCCCTTCCGCAACAAGCGATCGATGGTCGCGGTCGAATTGAAGCGTAGGAGCCTCCACCACATTAGCGTTCTGCCACAACCGGGCATCGCCCGTGTACACCGTGACCGCCGGTGAACGATGCACCGTCATACTATGGCTCGTCACATGGATCGGGTCGGAAGAGGCAAGCATACCGCCATCCGGTTGTGCCTTCAGATCAGAGTACGTGGTCTTCACGTTGCCTTCGGCAATTGCGTCTCCCGTCACTCGGTTCAAACGAATCGTCTGGGCCGTCGTCGTCATGCCATTGTCCACCACCCGAGGCGACCCGCTCAGCACCAGCAGTTGATCGGCAGCCGTGTACTCTCCCCGGTGGGCCGAAGCCTTTAATGTGCCATCGACGTAGGTAACACCACCTGCCTGCGTGATCGAAGCGACGCCCCCTTCCGGCCGGAACACAACATCAAGCATCTGGCTGGTCGATCTTCGATCGGACTGTCCGGGCGGCGCGCCGATCTTGCTGACAATATTGCCGCTGACAATCTTCGCGTCAGGTTCTCCATGCAGTGCGGCCAGGCGATTCTTCTCCGTGAATTTCGCCGTGAACCTGGCGGCCGTAACCACCGTCTTCTGATTCGAGCCCGGCTGTGTAATCACGATCTGCGGCGGTCCACTCGTTTCAGCGCGCTCCAGCTGACGGCCGTCTTTCACGATGAAGTCCATTACCGGGGCGGTCATCTCGATGTCTTGTGCATCTCCCTTTGTTGGCGACGACGCCAGTACCGGAGGCATCATTACCATTCCGCCCTGCCTCTTCTTCTGCGCCAGCCGGACGCCGTCTTCCGCATGAACGGTCTTGAGCATCTGCTGCCCGGCAAAGTGCAGCGTTACCCGTCCGGCGGCCGCCTCGGCCTGCTGCAATCCCTCATTCCGCGGTCCCTGCTTACGCGCTCCGGTAGAGACGCGGCTTGCCGCATCTCCGGAAGCGAGTTGCACATTGCCGCTGAGAACAGCGGTGGTCAATTGATTCCGGGTCCCGGTCAGAAACAGTTCGGCGCGATCGGAACGCGCGTGCGCACCCGCCCGGCCTTGAAACTCGCTCCGCACATCACCCTCGGCAAGGATGCGGTCGACAGTATTGTCCTCCCGCAAGAAGAACGTCGCCCGGTCGGACTGCATTTCCTGCTGCTCCCGTGTCAGCCGGACGCCGGTGAGCACGACCTGCCGGGGCTGCTTCGAAATCAAGCCGTGATTTGCATTCAGGCGAAGCAGTTGCGGCCTGCTGACATCCAGCGCGACCGACGAGAGCAAGTTCATCGTCCCCGTCCTTGCCACATATTCAATGCCGACAGCTGAACCGGATGCCTGCGGCGTCTCAAACATTATCTTGCCGGTGGCCGAAGCGTTTCCCGTATTCCTGTTGAAGACCAGCCCACTGGTTTCAAGATGAATCGGGTCTCTCGTTGGTGGCGGAGGCGTCTGGTCCGAATGCCGCATCCCCTCGGGATTCGCTTCCAGATCAATCAGCACCGTGCCTTTCGCGCTCACATTGCCCGACGCAGGATCGTACTCGAAATCATCCCCGGTAATCTGGTCGAAGCGGCCGGCATCCTTGCCATAGATAACGATCTTGACGTTATGCAACTCGGCCCGTCCACCGCCTTTAAATTGAACCGCCTTGGAAGCGCTCACCGTAAATAGAGTGTGGCCCTCTTCGGACTTGGAGATCGAAAACCCCTCGGCGGTTTGCTGAATTTCCAGGCCGATTTTCGCCGGGATGTCATGTACGACTTTATGCACGCGCCAGCGCGCGTAGAAATACATTCCCGCGACCGTAGCAATCATCAGAATCGCGCCCAAGGCGAACCAGCGCCGCAGCCGTGAAAACGGAGGAGCCATCAGAGGCTAGTGTAACTCGCGGGGATGAGGAGGTCGGCGCGAGCACGACTTTAGAGACGGCGCTGTTGTTCGAGTAGAGACGCGGGGGAGCCGCGTCTCTACTCGTTATGCGCGCCTCACCAGCGTCCCGGCGAGTAGGTCGTGCAGTCCCTGCTTGCGTTCCGTGAGCCCGACCATGATGTAGCCGATGCCCAGGATCATCGCGGAAAGCCATTTCGCAAAATGCCTTCCGGTCGCGCGCTCGAATGAGATTCGGTTGCCATTGAGATCGGTAACTTTCATCCCAAAGATCATCTTGCCCAGCGTCGCCTGGTGCGACGAACTCTCCATGAGAGCCTCATACAACCAGGAACCGAAAATCAACAAGATGATCGTAATGCCGCCGCCCAAAATGTGAAGTCCCGCGTGAGGAATGCCACTCATCATCCCTGCCATCCCAAGACCGCCGAAAATCATGCCAATGGGCGCCACCACCACCCGCAAGATGATGGCGTCGATAATGGCCGCAACCACCCGAATCCAGAAGCCTCCGTAGCCAACTCCCGTTACAGGCGCAATAGCCTGAGACGCAGTCCCCGGGACTGAGTAGGCCGACACCGGGCTCGACGAAGCGGGATTCGGTGACGCAAAGTTGGGTGAGGCTGAGGGCTGCGATGCCGCTGTCGCCATAACGCCGGGAGTCGGGCCCGTAGACGCTCCACAACGATTACAAAACTGAGCGCCGGCGGCATTCTGAGCGCCACACTTGTTGCAGAAGAACATTCCGTTCATGACCCGGCACTATAGAGATGGATCGGCTTTTTGTCAAAAACCGGGGTAAACCGGTAGTGGGTTAGTCTGATTTCCACAGGCTCAATCGGAATGCCCTCTCTAGGAGGGTCGCGATTGCGCCATACATCAGGACGTTTAAAGCGACCGAGATTACAGTGAGCGTAATTCCAAACGGGGTTCTGTCCCATGTGATTGTGAGCATCGAGGAAGACGGCCAAAGAACATACATCAGGTCGGTGTGGCCAATCCTCAGAACGCCAGCTACGCCCCACCACAAGAGCACCAGCACAACTCCAGACACGAGCAGCCCCACCCCACTGCCGACAATCGCTACTCGCCGTGTGGTCAAGAAACTCTCTCTCCGAATGCTTTCAGGATAAGCCCCTTGTCAATCATATCGACCCACTACCGATTAACCACGGCAGCAACAGACCGCAAAACCGCGTGTGCTTACGGCGTCCGCACCACGTCGCGCAAAGTCAACTCCAGCCCACCGAATTCCGGATGGTCGTTCATCACGAGCGAGTAGGCGATGTCCAACCGGTCCCCGGCCAGCAACTGCAACCGGTCGCAGGATTCTTTCAGCCCCCATCCCATCGCCTTGAATGCGATATTGTCGCGCCAGGACGATTGTATGGATTGTACAGATTGTGTGGTGGCGGGGCTCTGCCCCGCATCTCGTTTTGGAATCGCCGCCGCGTCGGGATGGCAGCGCGGAGCGAAATCCTGCGCTGCCGCCGAAATGGCAATTCTGCCATTGACGGCAGGCGCCACCCGAAGCCGCACATGTTTGTCTTTCACCGCCTGCGGAGGCGCCATCAACCGCACCGCTCGATCGGCAAAAACGGGCTCGCGATTCTCCATCCCAAAAGGTTCCAGCAAAAGCAGCGCCTGGTTAAGTTCCGGCGTGATTTCTCGGAGCGGCAGTTCGCGATCAAACTCGAGTTGCGGTTCGAAGTCGGCGGGAGTGAGCCGGGCGCGTGCGTAGCCGTCCAGATGCTGGCGCAGTTTCTCCACGTTGGCGCTGGGCAGGGCAAAGCCCACCGCGTGCGCGTGTCCGCCGTAGCGCGAAAACAGGTCGTGGCACGATTCGATCGCATGCAACAAATGAAACGCCGGGATCGAGCGCCCCGAGCCGTGCGCTTCGTCGCCTTCGCGGGATATGACCAGTGTTGGCCGCCGATGGCGTTCAACCACCCGCGACGCCGTGATGCCAATCACGCCGCGATGCCAGCCTTCGCCATCCACCACCACGCAGTACGCTTCGCGCAATGCGGGCTCTTCGTCAAGGCGACGAAAAATGCTGTCCATGATGCGCCGCTCTTCTTCCTGACGCTCGGCATTCAACTGGTCAAGCCGACCGGCAATTTCCCGGGCGCGCTCGATGTCTTTCTCGTTGAAAAGATCGACCACGTCGCGGGCCACGTCCATGCGTCCGGCAGCGTTCAGGCGAGGCGCGACGCGGAAGGCAACTTCGGTGGCGGTCAGCGCCCGTCCGTCGCCGAGTTTCGCAACTTCCAGCAGCGCCTTCAGCCCGACGTTCACTGGAGAACGCAGCCCCTGCAATCCAAGCTTCGCAAACACGCGATTCTCCCCCAACAACGGGACGGCATCGGCGATGGTCGCGATGGCCACAACTTTCGTGAACGACATCAGCAGTCGCGACTGATCTTTCGCGTCCAGCCGCCGCTGCATCAATCCCTGGGCCAATTTGAAGGCCACGCCCGCGCCGCATAAATGCTTGCAGGGATAGTCGCAACCGTCTTGATTTGGATTCACGACAGCCAGCGCCTTCGGAACGCCGTCCATCCCCGGCAGGTGATGGTCGGTGACGATCAGGTCCACTCCGGTGCGGCGCGCAGTTTCCGCGGCGGCGAACCCGCGGATGCCGGTGTCCACGCTGATGATCAACCGTACGCCGTCGGCAGCGGCGCGCTCGATCACCTCGTCGCGCATGCCATAGCCTTCGTGGATCCGGTGCGGCACGTGAAAGTCAGCCGTCCCGCCACAAAGCCCTATGGCCGTCTTTAGGATGACGATCGCGGTCGTGCCATCTACGTCGTAGTCGCCGTATATGAGAACTTTCTCTTTGCGCTCCAACGCCGCTTCTAGCCGGTCCAGAGCGGATTTCATCCCGCTCATCTGCAGCGGATCGTGTAGGTCGGCAAGTTGAGGAGAAAGAAAACGGGCAGCAGTTTCTGGCTCGTCGATCCCGCGGCCGACGAGTAGATCGGCAAGCACGGGCCAAGCAGAAGAAGAGATTTTCAGTTTGGAATCTTGCAGCGCAGCTTCAAGCACCCTGGCTTTCGGAGAATTCAGCGGATTGAAGATCCATCGCATGGGGCAGGTCTTAGGCGCCAGGCCTGAGGTGTCAGGGAATTTGTAAGCCGGTCAATGGCGCGGGTTTCCTAAGACCCGAGACCTGGCACCTGAGACCTGCCTCACCGCTCTTCGTCCTGGTCCGGCTCATCGATCATGAATCCGCCGCTATCATCCGCCAGTTCGCGCAGGTGCTGATAATGCTCGTACCATTCGGTGCCGGCTTCATAAACGAAGACGCATCCCTGGTACGCCCATCCGAGCTGCACGAATCCGGTCTTTCCGACGTAGGTCTTCAGCCAGCGGCTTTCTTCCAGATCCTCTTCGCTTCTGTAATCGCCGTCGGCGAGCCTCTGGGACAAGCGCTCCAACTCTTCGCGATCGAGCGCCCAGGAATGCATGGTCAGGAAGGGAGCGCCCGTGGACTTGGCCAGCTCCACGAAATCCTTCCAGCCGTCCGGATTATGTTCCGAATCCCACAGCACGCTGGGGACTTCTTCGCACTCGACATAGCCAAAGAAACGGCGCATGCCCAGACCTTCAATGAAGGCCGTCATATCGTCTTTCATGCCCGTTAGGTCGTCTGGATGTGGAGACATGGAGTGTCATCATTGTACGGCTTGGCCCCAGTCACCCGCCACTGCGACGAGCAGATGCCTTGGTTTTCCCTGTGAGCATTTTTCCCTGTGAACCTCCGTGCTCCCTGTGGTGAAGAACGTCTTAACCACTGAGGGCACAGCGGTCCACAGGGATCCACATGGGAAAGCGTGAGGGTCTCACTTTCCCCGCGGTCTCCAGCATTGTGTTAAACTTTTTATTCACAAAAATAACGCGTTAATCATGCTTTTTTCCAAAGAATATGTGGGCTATCTGGCCCGCGAAGTCTCCAAAAAACTGGTGGCGAGCGGTCTCATAGAGACCAAGGCGATGCCTGCTCTTAACGAGAAGGTGCACGCCGCGCTGCTCGAAGAGCTGGCGCTCGAGGATCGTATTAACGATGAGGTCCGCGTCATTCTTGAAGCCTATTCCGACGAAATGCAAAAGAGCGGAGCCAATTACCAGGAAATGTTTCGTAAAGTAAAGACCGAGCTGGCGAAGAAATACAAGGCTATTCTTTGAGAACGACGAAAACGACTCTGGGGACGCCCCTGCCGTGCGATTGAGCCGCGACAAAGTCAACAAACTCGCCCACGTCGTCACCGACGCCGTCGCCGACCTGGACGAGGTCGAGTTCATCGAGGACCGCAACACTATCCGCCTCGAGGTCCGCAAGATTCTCGAAGAACTCCTCATGCAGGAAGCCCGCATCGACCAGGCCGCTCGCCAGAAAATCGAAAGCCAGCGTCGCACCATCATCGAGGGCTCGGAGGAGTGGTCGATCCTCTATCGCAAGTACTACAACGAAGAAGTAAAGAAGCTGGGACTGTAATTACTGGCTGCTCGGTACTGCACTCATCCGCAGCACATCATCCTGATCTTTATCTTTGGCCTTAATCCCAGCCGCATCGAGCTGACGTGCTGCCGGCTGCACCACCTCTAGAATCCGCGCGAGCGTTCGCCCTACGGCTTCTCTATCGCTGTTATCGGGACCCCGGCGCTCGATCACACTTTGAAGAAAAGTTTTTGGCCGCGGATAGACCACTATCTTGACCTCGTCACCTTCGGGAACTCCAGCCGCTCTCTTCGCCAGTTTCAGCGCCGTGTCATAGCCACCGAGTTCATCCACCAAGCCAAGGTTCTTCGCGTCCTGGCCCGACCAGATTCGCCCCTTCGCAATCTCCAATACTCTTTCTTTCGGCAGCTTCCGGCCATCGGCCACCTTGCCAGTGAAATCCACATACACTCGGTCCAGCCATGCCTGGAATCGCCCCCATTCTGCCGGAGTGTAATCGTGCGTTCCGGTGAACATAGTGGCATTGTCGCCCTGGTGCACTTCGTCCCATGAAAGCCCGACCTTGTCCCACAGCCCGCTGGTCAGCATCTTTCCGCCCAGCACTCCGATCGAGGCCGTGATAGTTCCCGGCTGGGCAACGATTTTGTCGGCTGCCATCGCCACAAAATATCCGCCCGAGCCCGCAAGGTTCCCCATCGAAACAATCACCGGCTTGCCCGCCTGGTGCGCCCGCACCACTTCGCGCCAGATGGTATCGGACGCGACATACGATCCGCCCGGACTATCAACCCGAAATAAGATCGCTTTTACGTCCTTATCTTCCGCAGCCGCTCGAATCGCGCCCGCTACCGTATCCGACCCCATATTCTGGCTCCCTTGCACGGGATCGTAATTACTCTTGCCACGAGTGACGCCGCCGACGCCGAACACCAATGCAACCGTCTTTCCGTGATCGTGCGGACGTCCGGCGCGGCGCAGATACTTATCCAGGTAAAGAAGCTCCGCTCCATCTCCAGCCTGTGTTTTTACCTTGCCGTAGACCTCATCGCGATACGCAACCTCATCGACCAGTTTCGCCGCGACCGCTTCTTTGCCGAGATAAGGTCCCGCGTCTACAAGCGCTTGGAATTTCTCCGGCGCGATCTGCCGAGCCTTGCAGATGCCGTCCTTCATCTGGTTGAACCACGAACTCATGATCGCGGTCATCGCTTCTTTGTGTGGCGCTGTGTATTTAGTCTCGGTGAAGAAGTTGAGCGCATTCTTGTATTCGTAGCGGTGATCGCCATGGAAGCTCACGCCCAGCTTGGCGAGCGTCCCTTTGATGAATGGAGTCTCCATAATGATCCCCGTCAGTCCGACGTCGCCCGAGGGTTGCAGATAGATCTGGTCAAACGCCGTCGCCAGGTAGTAAGCGCCATTGCCCGGACCAAACTCGCCAAAAGTTTCCGCGTAGGCGACCGCGAATTTCTTGTGCGCGCGAAATCTTTGGACGGCATCGCGAATTTCCTGCGTCTGCGCCATTCCCATCGGAGCAGCACCGATCTTCGCAATCATGCCGACGACGCGATCGTCACTCGCTCCACGGTCGATCGCGTCCACCACATCGCGCAGTGTCTGTTTTTCCGTCAACATCAAACGAGCTGTCGGCGTGTCCGGCGCGTCCTCGAGGAACGTCTGCTCGAAATTGGCTTCAAGAATCGTCTTGGATGGAACTCTGCCCTTCGCGCCGATCACGGCCACCAACACGATGACCATTCCAATCAGCCACAGAGCGCCCAGGATGGCTAAAAAACGGACGATTAGTTTGGACATGATTTGCTCCTTTTTTGGTCAGAAAGAGCAGTCTAACTAAGCGCGGGGCTGGGCGCTAGCGATCGGAAAACAGGGGAGGTCAAAAGGAGGACAAGGTCGCTAGGGCCTCGAGTGACTCAGATGCGCGGGCGTTGTAATTGCACCTTCTGCGGCCGACCTTACCAGCGCCGCGTACTTCGCAAATACTCCGGTTTTATAGCGCGGCGCTGGAGGTTTCCATTCCGCCATGCGGCGCGTGATTTCGGCGTCGGATATTTCAAGTTCCAGCCTTCGGATCTTGGTGTCGATGGTGATCTTGTCGCCCTCGCGAATGGCAGCAATCGGGCCGCCCAGCGCCGCTTCTGGAGCTACATGGCCTACCATTAGCCCTCGGGTTGCGCCGCTGAAGCGTCCATCGGTGATCAGGGCTACGCTCTCACCTAATCCCTCGCCTACAATCGCCGCGGTCACGCTTAGCATTTCGCGCATGCCGGGGCCGCCTTTGGGACCTTCGTAGCGGATCACCACCACGTCTCCGGCTTTGATCTGCTTGCTGGTCACGGCTTGCATAGCCGCCTCTTCGGAATCGAAGACACTCGCGGGGCCAGTGTGGGATTGGCGTTCGTGGCCGCTCATTTTTACTACGCCGCCGCCAGGAGCGAGGTTGCCTTTCAAGATCACCAGGCCGCCCGTGGCTTTCAATGGCTTGCTCAAGGGGGCGATCACCATCTGGCCGGGAGTTTCTTTGGCGGCATTTGCTTCTTCGCCAAATGTTTTCCCAGTCACGGTCATCGTTGAACCATTTGCGTGCTTGCCATCTAGGAGGCGCTTGGCAATTAACTGAATGCCTCCGGCTGCGTCCACGTCCGCAGCCACGAATTTTCCCGCGGGTTTCAAATCGGCTAGCAGGGGCGTGCGTTCGCTGACTCGCTGAAAATCGTCGATTTCCAACGGCAGTCCCATTTCACGCGAGATCGCCAGGAGGTGGAGCACGGCGTTGGTTGAGCCTCCCGTGGTGGCTACCCCCGCGATCGCGTTTTCGAATGCTGCATGCGTCAAGATATCGCTCGGACGAATTCCTTGCTTCAGAAGATTCATGACTACTTCGCCACAGCGGAAGGCTACTTCGTCCTTGCGCGGGTCCATGGCTGGAATGCCATTGAATCCCATGGGCGAAAGGCCAATCAGCTCCATCACCGTGGACATAGTATTTGCGGTGTACTGGCCGCCGCATGCGCCCGCTCCAGGACACGCCACATTTTCTAGAGCGAGCAGATCGGCGTCGCTCATCTTGCCGGCGGCATTCGCGCCTACAGCCTCGAACACATCCTGAATGGTGACGTCTTTGCCCCGAAATTTTCCGGCGGCAATCGTGCCTCCGTAGAGGACAAGGCCGGGCAGGTTCATGCGCGCCAGCGCCATGGCTGCGGCGGGGATCGTCTTGTCGCAACCTACTACGCACACCACAGCGTCGAAAAGCTGTCCGCGGCAGACGAGTTCGATGGAGTCGGCAATCACCTCGCGGCTTACCAGCGAGGCCTTCATGCCTTCGGTGCCCATGGTCTCGCCGTCGGAGATGGCGATGGTATTGAACTCCATCGGCGTGCCGCCCGCAGCGCGGATGCCTTCTTTCACCTTGGCCGAAAGCCGGCGCAGGTGGAAGTTGCAGGGCATGGTTTCGATCCAGGTGTTGGCTACAGCGATCAGTGGCTTAGCAAGATCGGCGTCAGTGAAGCCGATGGCTTTGTACATGGCGCGCGCCGGAGCCTGGTCGCGCCCGTCAGTGATGCTGCGACTGCGATGCTTGAGATCCATGAGTGGTGCAGACAGTTTAGCTGAAGGGCCAAAAGTTCTCAGTTCCCAGTTCTCAGTTCTCAGTGAGAACCGGAGACTTTTCTGAGAACTGAGAACTGGGAACTGAGAACTTCCTTCTAGGCGTTGACCACTTTCGGCTCCGCCGGCTTTGCCTCGGTGGCTTTCTTCTTCTCCGCTGGCAGCCACGACATCATCGCCCGCAACTGCTCGCCTACTTTTTCAATCGGGTGCTGCTTCTCGCGCTCGCGCAGCTTGGCAAAATTTTTGCCGCCGCCTTTATTCTCGGCGATCCATTCCCTGGCGAAGGTGCCATCCTGGATTCGCGCCAGCACTTCTTTCATCGCCCTTCGCGTCTCGTCACCTACAACCATTTCACCCCGGGTCAGGTCTCCATACTCGGCCGTATTCGAAATCGAATAGCGCATGCGGCTCAACCCGCCTTCGTAGATCAGGTCGACGATCAGCTTCATCTCGTGCACGCACTCGAAGTAAGCAATCTCGGGAGCGTAACCGGCCGCCACCAGCGTCTCGAAACCCTTCTCCATCAGCGAAGTCAACCCGCCGCAGAGCACCGCCTGCTCGCCAAACAGATCGCTCTCGGTTTCTTCTTTGAAGGTCGTCTGCAGCACTCCGGCGCGCGTCGAACCGATGCCGTGCGCGTAGCTGAGGGCGAATTCGTGTGCGCGTCCGCTGGCATCCTGGTGAACGGCCAGCAACGACGGCACGCCGCCGCCCTGCGAATACACACGCCGCACCAAATGGCCGGGGCCCTTGGGCGCAATCATGACCACGTCCACATCTTTCGGAGGCTCGATGGTCTTGAAGTGAATCGCAAAGCCGTGCGAGAAGCCGAGAATTTTGCCTTTGCGCAGGGCCGGCTTGATGGCCGATTCGTAGAATTCGGCCTGAGTTTCATCGGGTGTGAGAATCTGAATCCAGTCGGCGCGCTTGGCGGCTTCGGCTGGAGCGACAACGGTCATGCCATCCGCGCGCGCCTGCTTGGCCGAGCCCCGCTCGGGATCGAGCCCAATGATGACGTCGTATCCGCTGTCGCGGAGGTTCTGCGCCTGCGCGTGTCCCTGCGAACCGTATCCGAAAACGGCGATGGTCTTACCCTTGAGGACCGACGGGTTGGCATCGTTTTGATAGAAGACTGTGGCCACCGGAAAACTCCTTATGGATGTTGAGCAATAAACCGACCGATCGGTCGGTTTTAGAAATGCTACGCATCTGAACCTCCGGTGTCAACCGTGGATTCCTTCGGCGTTCATGCGGGACAGTTCGGTTCGGACGCGAATTCAAAACTCGAAATATGATCCCGCGCCCCCGGGATGCGTAATACCCCCGGTTCCGGTCGCTGGGAGCAAGCCTTCCGCTTCTTCGATGCTGTGCAGGCTTTCCCAAGCCGCCTCGGTCAGTGCCGGGTCTGCGCCCACAATGTCGCGGATCATTTGCCAGGCGGCAACGTTGAGCGCGCCCGCTGGCGCGGGGCCCATGGCCAGCGACACCGAGCACTGCGGGCAAAAACAGATGCGCTGCGCCGCAGATTTCTGGCGCGGCCTTACCCCTACAGTCTGCGCGAACAGATACACCGCGACCGATTTTTGCCCGGCCTCGAGTTCCCGGCCACAGCGAAGACAATACAAATTATCCAAAAGTCCCGTCCCTGATTTCCCGTAGAGACGCGGCTTGCCGCGTCTCCTTCGCGGCGGGAGAGGGCAAGCCCCGTCTCTACACTAAAGCACCGTCAGCGATGGTCTGAAGTTCACCAGCGCATCCGACAACTACTGTCTCCAAGGCGCTGGCGCTGGCACAAGTATGTAGAAGGATTCCCGCATGCGCGCCGAACCACGCTATCGCGAACCAAGGTTTGCTCTAGGCAGAAGCGTAGGGCATCGCGCACTCTAAGTGCCATGGGTGTTGATCCATCCGCAAAGTTCCTGCAGCCGTCACGGCCTTCGAAAAGACGCCGACAGGTGGCCGCCATTTGTTACCGCATGCGCAAACGCGGCGTCGAATTCCTGCTGATTCAAACCCGCGGCCGACGTTGGATTTTCCCCAAGGGTGGCGTTGAACCCGGTCTCACGCATGCACAGTCCGCCGCGCTCGAAGCTTTTGAAGAGGCTGGTGTTCATGGCCGCATGGAGGAAATCCCCTTCACCAGATACTTCCGTCGTAAGCCTGACCGTGCAATTGTCCAGACAGCGCAGCCAGAGCTTGCCGTCAATGCGTACCTTTGCGAAGTATCTCGGCTCGAACCGCCGCAGGAATCGAATCGAAACCCCACGTGGGTTTCCGCTGAAAAGGCCAAGCAACTCCTGCTGAAAGACCGTCCGCCGGAATTTGGCTCGGAACTCGCGCGGGTTGTGGAGCGGGCTCTATTGCGGATTCAGCGGCTGCACAGTGCAACTCGCCACGTTCCAGACCGCATACAGAGAGATGAATTGCAGAGAGTCCGCTTTGAGGCTTTTGAGGAGGGACACTTGCAGGATGATGTGACGCAGGCCGTGCTCTCCCGCTATTTTCTCCGCGAGATCGGCACGCATCAGCAGATCGGCCGGTCGCTTCTTCGACTGGGCACCGGAGCAGTTTCTGCGTCTGGAAAAGCTCAGAACGTCACTGTGATCGACAGCGGTCGGAGAGCAAATTTCTCACGACCCGCCTACCTGCCCTCGAGTAAGCACAAGGTCACGAGCAAACTCGTTGGCGGTCGAGCGCAGAAGAATTAGCGCTCCTGTTCTTTCGCTCGGACTCACGACGCTCTGATGTCATCAACCGTAAACCTGGCGGTGATACACTCCTCATCCATATTCATGCTTGAAGTGAAACACCTTACGAAGAATTACGGAAAGCTGATTGCCGTTACCGGCGTCAGTTTTCGCGCCGATCGCGGAGAGACCATCGGCCTGCTGGGTCCGAACGGCGCCGGCAAAACGACCACGGTCTCCATCATTGCAGGATTACTGAGCCCGGATTCCGGTGAAGTCCTCATCGAAGGCAAGCAGGTTAAGAGTGACACCGACCCGGTCAAGCTGGAGATCGGACTCGTCCCGCAGGATATGGCGCTTTATGACAAGCTCTCGGCCCGCGACAATTTGACTTTTTTTGCGGCGCTTTACTCGCTCGCCGGTGCGAAGGCAAAGCGGGCAATCGACGACGTCCTGAATCTGGTCGGGCTGTCGGATCGCGCCGGTGACAAAGTGGAAACGTTCAGCGGAGGCATGAAGCGGCGCTTGAATCTGGCGGCGGCCCTGCTTCACGATCCACAGATTCTTCTGCTCGACGAGCCTACAGTCGGCGTCGATCCGCAAAGCCGCAATGCCATCTTCGACAATCTCGAGGCCCTGAAGAAGCGCGGCAAAACCCTTATCTACACCACCCACTACATGGAAGAGGCCGAGCGCCTCTGCGACCGCATCGTGATCATCGATCACGGGAAGATGATCGCCAACGACACGCTACAGGGCTTGCACAGACTGTTGCCGGTCACCAACGTGATTGCCATCGATCTGGACCGCGCCGACGGTTTCAAACCGGAGCAGATGCTGGCGCTTCCCGAGGTGAAGTCGGCCGAGTTGGTACAAGGCACTCTCCGAGTTGGAGTTCACGACCTGTCTCGTGGCGCGCCCGGCGTCCTTCGCTGGCTGGCGGAGAATGGGCACTCCTACCATCACGTCTCCAGCGAGCAGCCCGATCTGGAGACCGTCTTTCTTACTCTCACTGGAAGGAGCCTTCGAGACTCGTAATGATTCCATTTCTGGCCCTGGTGCGCAAAGATCTGAAGCTGTTCTTCAACGACCGCAAAGCTGTGATCGTCGGATTGCTGGTTCCCATCGTGTTGGCCTCGTTCTTTGGCTACATGTTCGGAGGACAAAGCGGCAAGGCAGAGACGAGCAGAGTGCCGGTGCTGGTAATTGACCAGGATGGGAGCGACACCTCTAGTGGCTTGATCGCCCAACTCGCGAGCGATAAGAACCTCGACGTAAAGCCATCCACGCTGGACGCCGCGCGCGAGGCCGTTCGCAAGGGCAAGGCGACGGTTGCGATTGTCATCCCCAAAGATTTCGGCAAGGATGCTGGACACGCGTTGTTCACAGGCGAGAACAAACCTGAACTCGGTGTGCTCTACGACCCTTCCCACAACGTGGAACTCGGCATGGTAAGGGGCATCCTGAGCGGCGCGGTGATGCAGACCGTCAGCAGAGAGATGTTCACAGGTAAGAGCGGGCGCGAAATGGTGAACGAGTCCCTCGCTCAGGTCGAGAACAATCCTCGGATCTCACCGGAAGACCGGAAGGCTCTGCGCCATCTGCTTGGCGGTGTGAACGAGTTGAACGAGCAGCGAGAACGCGAGGGCGAATCCGGGCAAGGCGCGATCTCCGGAGGCCTGACGATGCCGTACGATACGCGAGAGCAAGCGATCACGTCGGGGAAAGATATCGAGTACAACGGTTACGCCCACGCATTCGCGGGGATGGGGATTCAGTTCATTCTCTTTATGGGACTTGATGTGGGGATCGCGCTGCTGATGCTCCGTCAGAGCGGGCTATGGCAGCGCCTCCGGGCCGCGCCACTCTCTAGAACCATGCTGCTCGGCAGCAGGACGGTAAGCGCTTCCCTGATTGCGGGATTTATTCTGCTCGTCCTGTTCGGCTTCGCCCGGGTTGTGTTTGGCGTCCACATCCTCGGCAGCTTCGCGGGCTTCGTGGGAGTCTGCGCCGCATTTTCGTTGATGACCGCCGCCTTCGGCCTCATGGTAGCCGCTCTCGGTGAGACGGTCGAAGCCACACGCGGCTATTCCATCATGACAACGCTCATCATGGTGATGCTGGGCGGCGCCTGGGTGCCAACTTTTGTCTTCCCGGCGTGGCTGCGCAAATTGACAGTGGTCATACCGACCCGGTGGGCGATGGATGGTCTCGACGGAATGATCTGGCGCGGATTGGGATTCTCTTCGGCGCTTGCCCCGATCGCTGTCTTGCTGCTCTTCACGCTGTTGTTCGGGGTGGTGGCGGTGATGCGATTCCGCTGGCGGACGGAATGATAGAAGCACTAAGTCATTGAACGGTTGAGTCATTGACCTAATGATTCAATGCCAATGATTCAATGACCTCAACCCCCATTCCGCGATACCATCTTTGGATGCTTCGCGAAGCTGCCCTCGATCCTCGTAACGAACCTCGGCAGGAACCCCGCCAGGAAATTCTGCGCGCCGCCGCCCGCCTTTTTCAACAGCAGGGATACGATGCCACTTCCATGAACGACGTGGCCGCCGCGCTCAAGCTTTCGAAGGGCGGCCTCTATCACCACTTCCAGTCAAAGGACGAAATCCTTTTCCACATCATGTCGCATGCCATGGAGATCACCGAGGAACGAGTCATCAACGTGGTGCGGCGGATCGAGGGATCCAGCCTTGAGGGAACCGAAGAGCGCCTGCGCACGCTGATTCGGCTGCACATCGAGATAGTGCTCAGTCCCGAAGACCGCGAGATTACCGTCATGCTGCACGAGAACCACCCTCTGCCGCCGGCGCTCCGACGCAAGATCAACGGACGCAAGAAGGATTACCTGCACTTCGCCGAGAACCTGATCGCCGACGTCCAGCGCAAACGTAATTCCCCGTCGCCGGTCACACCGCGGGCGGCCGCCTTCGCCCTGGTCGGCATGATCAACTGGATCTATCAGTGGTACAAACCGGGCGGGCCGCTCACAGGAGACGCGCTGGTGCAGCAGTACACGGATATTTTTTTCCACGGCGCGGTGGGGTGAGTTCTCAGTTCTCAGGAACACCTGTAGAGCCGAGGCGAGCTTCTCTATCCTATGTTTCTAAGAACTGAGAACCGGGAACTGAGAACTGTTCTTTATGTCCCACTTCTTCCATATCGATGATCTCTCCCGCCAGCGTGCGGGAAAAAATAAACTCTACCTCGAATTCCTCCGCGTTCCTGCCATGAGCGCCGGCATCTATGTAATGCCGAAAGGCGGGGCCGACCCTCAGAAGCCGCACCGCGAAGACGAGATGTACTACGTCGTCCGAGGACGCGCCCACATGCGAATCGGTTCCGACCACTCCGAGGTGCGTGCCGGGTCAGTTATTTTCGTGGAGGCTGAACTGGAGCATCGGTTCTACGATATTCAGGAAGAGCTCGAAGTCCTGGTCTTCTTCGCTCCCGCAGAACAAGAATGACGCTGAGGATCGGTGGAGCGACGGGCGCTCCACTGGCGATTTACTCCGAGAAGTCACTTCGCCGGCACCCAATACACTTCTTCTTTTAAGTTCTCTTTCTGGAAACCAATCCGCTTCAGAATGCCCTTCGCGTGCTCCACCATCTCCGGATGCCCGCACAGATACCCGACGCTATTCGCTCCCGTCAGTCCCCACTGGTCGGCGTACTTGCGAATCAAATCATCGACGCGGCCGACCTCGCCCGTCCAACTGTCATCCTCCCAGGGACGGCTCACCGTGAAAACCGGGCGAAACCACGGGGCTTGTTTCGAGAATGATTCCAACTCCTCGCGATAACCGAATTCCCACGACCGGCTCGCACCGCTTAGCAGAAATAATTTGTGGTCGCCCGCAAACCGGCCTTCTCTCCAATCCTCGAAAAGGGTTCGGACGTAGCTGACAAAAGGCGCGACCCCGGTGACACTGCTCACCATCAAGTGATTGGTGCGATCGGGTTGTGTGCTGTCGAAGGTGAAGCGTCCCTTCGCGACCTTGCGCAGCAGAACTTCGTCGCCCAGCTGCAGGTCATACAGCGGAGGCGTTGTGGCGCCCTCCGGCACCAATTCAAAAAAGAATTCCAATTCCTTTTCGTAGGGAGAAGAAACGATCGAGTAGGGACGTTCCAATGCCCGCGCGTCGCGATTAATCCCAAGCGTGGCGTATTGGCCCGGAGCATACTTGAACTCCGATCCAGGATCAATGCGGACCATCCACAGATCGGGCGCAAAATCCGCCCGCTTGGTAATGCGGGCCCGGTAGTGCTTGTCATCCATAAGGCAGTTCTCAGTTCTCAGAAAATTCGACGACGAATGTGGGGTGAAGGATGCAGCATTCGGCAAACGGGGTGCGGAGAGTAAAACCTGGCAGGTAATTCGTATCCGGGTCTGCTGAGAACCGAGAACTAAAAAGAGAACAGCCCGCAAGCTTTTCAGCCTGCGGGCTGCCCGGTGGACTGTTTGGGATTGACTGAGGTGGTCACTCTCGTGGCCCCTCGCTTCACTCCGGTGCCAGGCTCAACCTGTGCGCCCGGCGGATCCAGCCCATACTCACGGATTGTTTGCGAGAGATCGTTCCCGATTCCCCCGACCAAAGGTTCCTCGAGAACTCCCCTTAGAGCAACCGCCCTAAGACTCAGCCACCTCACCTGGTCTGGTACTACTGTGACTATCAGAACTTGTCATCCGACCACCTCCTTTCCGGTGTAAACGCAGATTACAAAAAAAACTGATTCGGCGTCAACCGCACGGATGTGGCGTGCCGGAAGAGGCAACAGCTTCCAGTTCTGTAGTAGGCCGTTTTAAATTTACTTGTAATGCGTCATCGAAATGACGCGTGCGTCTATCTTTGATATCTGCACTACGGCAACTCCACCGTCACATGTCGGTGGCGTGTCCGTCTGAGGCTTGCCGCCAGCGCAATATAGGGTCCCCGCCACCGTCCAAACATCGTCTTTGAGAGTTGCCCTAAACGGTCGCTCGGACTCGATGTGTTTCTTACCGTAAACGGGGATCAACACCGCTTCTGCTATCACTACCGCAGTTTCCGAGTTAGGGACGTAGTCGTGCTTAGGGGAGTCTTGAGAAGCCGCCAGTGCGACTATAGCCAACGTAGAGCACAGAGTAAGGGACAGTTTCATACCGCTCCCTCCATTGTTCCCGCTCCGAGGTTACACTGAGTTCCGCGAATGAAGAAGACCAAGCTAAGGGTACACTCGACATGCCATCCGTGAGCGTGACTTCCACGGTCCTCAATGAGCGCGACGACATCGACTCACTCGTCGAGAGTTTGATGCAGCAGACTCTCGCTCCCGCTGAGGTCATCATCGTCGATGGCGGTTCCACCGACGGAACCTGGGAGCATCTCGAAGCCGCCCGGGCGAAATACCCGACGCTGGTTCCGATCCGCGATGAAAGCTGCAGCCTGCAACGTTCCCCAGGACCGATCGCACGCGGCCGCAATGTCGCAATCGCCGCAGCCTCCTCCGATATCGTCGCCTGCGCCGATGCCGGCTGCACCTACCATCCCGACTGGCTCGTCAACCTCACGGCCCCGATTTTCGGACGCGACTCCCAATATTCCATCGGCGGGTCGTACATCGACTCAGCAAATTCCACTGTCTGGGACATTGCCTCGGCGCCATTCTTCGGAGTCAAGTTGAACGCCGACGCAGCAACCAAGTCCTGCACCGCTCGCTCCATGGCCTTCCGCAAAGAACTCTGGCGAAGCGTTGGCGGATTCCCTGAGAACGTCTTCCTAGGAGAAGACACCGTATTCGATTCCAAGGTGCGCAAGCTTGTGGCTCCCGCCTTCCCCGAGCGCGCCAAAGCTTCTTACCACCCGCGCCACACTTTTCGCTCGGCGCTCCGGCAGATGATCAGCTATTCCGTAACCGACGGCGTTCTGGGCGGACGCTCAGCCCGACTCTGGCGAAACCTGGCTCGCTGCGTCGCCGAAATTCTTTCCGTTCTGGCTCTTGCTTATTCGCCCATTCCGCTGTTGTGCGTCCTCGCGCTCGAAATCTATTTTGCCTTCAGGTTGGACTGGACCGACATCCGCAAAGCTCCCACCCGAGTGCTAGCAGCGCGCCTGATATTTTCCTTGATCGTGCCCTGGGTGGTTGCGTGGTACCAGACTGTAGGCAGCATCACCAAGAAAAACCGTCCCAACCGCCAGAATTTCTAGGAGCAGTTCTCGATTCTCAGTTCTTAGAAATCTATAGAACCGTAGAACGAGCGTTTCTCTGAGAACTGAGAACTGAGAACTGCTTCACCCCGGCACTCGCAGTACATGCCCGCCAGATACCTACCTTCGTTACGGCCCCTTCCCTAGACTGAAAGTATCCCTGCAAAGCAGGAACGGCTTCCCCAAGTCATCGGTCTTTCAAGAAAGTTCTTAGTAAATCCGTAGAACCGCGGAACGAGGGGTTTTTCTGAGAACTGAGAACCGGGAACTGAGAACTCCCTTCAGCCCTTCCAGCGGTAGGCATTTTGTTGGGCCAGTCCTATATGCGCCAACACCCGATTCGCGAATTCCCGTGCCATCTCATCGGCGCTCGAGGGGTGGTTATAAAACGTTGGGACGAGCGGGAAGATCGTCGCTCCCGCGTCCGCCGCCAGCGACATGTTGCGGATGTGGATTTTGTTCAGCGGCGTCTCGCGAACACACAGCACGAGCGGCCGGCGCTCTTTAAGACTGACATCGGCGGCACGTTCAATGAGGCGCGAAGACGTGCCATTCGCAATGCGGCCCAGCGTCCCAACGCTGCACGGAATGACGACCATCGCGTCCGAGGGATACGACCCGCTGGCCACGTTGGCACCAATATCGGTGTTGGACTGCTGCTGAATCTTTTCCGAGGTCGTGCCGATGATTTGACGCAGGAGATCAGAACGGCCTTCGACCCCGAGTTCTTCGGCCATGACGCGCAGGCTGCTGTCAGAAGCAATGAAGTTTACTGTCTTCACCCGAGGATCGTGTTCCACGGTAAGTAGAAAGTGCTTCAGAAATACCGAGCCGCTGGCGCCGGTAGTGGCAACAGTAAGGTTTTCCGGCGTGAGAAGCAAAAGGAACACTCCACGAGGCATCTAATGCACGGCCTCGAAAGCTGAGGATAGGGACGCTGGAAAAGCAAGTCAAGGCGGCGCCAGGAGGTTGGCCGCATCTTAAATGACTTGTCATCCCGAGCGGACCGGGGGATCTGCAGTGTTGGCGACTTAGCAAACCACGAATTTTTATGGCAACCACCGGCATTTTACGATCGCGGCGCAGTGCCGCTCAACTCCACGCCATCGCCAGCGTTGAGCGTGAGATTCGCGCCATTGATCCGGCCGGCGGACGCAAATATCTGCGCGACTTTCGCGAGGCCTATTGCTCCTACCAGAAAGTTCTAGCGCCCAAAAATGTCCAGCACGAAATCGCCAAATCTGGAATCGTTTTGGTCGGCGACTATCACGCCCTGCCCAACTCGCAGCGCTACCTGGCTTCGCTCCTCCGCGATTTCGAATTCCACCGGCGCCCCATCGTGGTGGGAGTCGAAACGATTTTCTCCCGCGACCAGCACATTCTCGACGAATGGCTCCGCGGCGAAATTGACGAAGCCGAGTTGCGCCAACGCATTCGCTTCGAACTCGACTGGGGATACGAGTGGGCTCCATTCTACGAACTGCTCTCCGCCGCCCGCGATCACGGCGCCACCATCTACGGGCTTGATTGCATGCCTCGCGAAGACTTGCGCAAGATCGGAGCCCGCGACCGCCACGCCGCGGACAAGATTGCCGAGCTTCGCCGCCGCAATCCGGACGCGCTCATCATTGTGTTGTTCGGTGAGTCGCACCTCGCGCCTCAGCATCTGCCGGCCCTGCTGCAGCAGCAGCTTCCCGACGAACGCATGCTAACCGTTCTGCTGAACGTCGACGCTCTCTACTGGCTTGCCGCCGGAGAAGCTCGCGACCACGTCGAAGCGGTCCAAGTCCGTAAAGACGTCCGTGGAAATGTTGTATGTGTCTTCAACGCGACGCCCCTCGAAAAATACGAGAACTACCGCCTCTGTCTCGATCGCTGGAGACGCAATGATGATGACCATAGCGCGCCCGACCTCCGCCCTACTCTCTACAACTTGATCGACGGCATGGTGCGTTTTCTAGGCATCAATCAGTACTCCCCGCACAACACCACGCAGCCCAAGCTCCTAGTTGACCTCATGCCCGAAGTTCATTCGCGCAGCTCTGACGCTCTCCTCCGGCGTCTGTTATCCCGCAAAGGATTCACTGCCGAACATCGCCGATCCCTGTTACACCAGGTCCGCGAGCGCGGCAGCGTCTACCTCGCGCCCATCAACGCCGTGTATGTCCGCGAGTTCCGCATGACCTCGTCCGCCGAAGACGCCACCCGCTTCCTTCATCAAGCCTGTCGCGGATTGCCGAATCTTTCGAATGGCAAGGCTTTGGCGCAACACACCACGCCGTTCGCCGCGGCGCGCCTCGCACCGATCGCCCCGTTGGATCGTGACGACGCTTTTTATCTGGCCGTCTTCGAACATGCGCTTGCCTTTTTCGGATCGCGCATCCTTTACCCCGCGCGTCCCGCTCTTCGTGATCCCGACATTGCAAATTTGTTTGACGTGACTCGTGAAGACCTCGAACACCAGACTTCGCTGCCCTTCGCCGATGCCGTCGAAGCTCTCGACTTCATGACCCAACACCGCCAACGCCAATTTCGCTCCGCGCGGGCTCCAGCCTTCACTGGCCACAAGTACGAATACGTCGCAAGGCAACTCGGATATCTCACCGGCACCGATCTCTACGACGCCTATATCGAGGGCCGCTTGACCACCGCCGCTCTGCGCAAGCTCTTTCTAACCCACATAGAACAGCCCGGCTTGGCGCACGCAGCTTACGTCCGACTACAAACGCGCCTACGCTCCGGACGGCGTACATAGGTTCGTCGTTTCCAGGAGTTTGAAGGTTCTGGTTTCCCTGTGTGTTCCCTGGCCCTCTGTGTCCTGTGTGGTTAAGAGTTGTGATTTTCCTTAGTGCCCCTTAGTGTCCTTGGTGGTGGAAGCCTTCGATTGTCTCAGCGTTCTCCGCGTCTCGGCGGTTCAAGGTTTCAGATTTTGCATCCGCTGCGGTATCCTCACCTGTCCAATGCCTGACGACCTTCCATTCCAGTCCCAGACGCCCGATGCGCTGATGCTCTTCGGCTTCTGGTACCGCGCGCTCCCCGCGAATCAACTCCGCAGCGGAGAGCTAGCGAAGACGATGCTGCTCGAGCAGCCACTCGCTGTGGGACGCGACCAGCAAGGCCAGCCCTTCGCCCTGCGTGACGCCTGCCCGCACCGCGGGATGCCGCTTTCCTGCGGACACTTCGACGGTCAGCAAATCGAATGCTCCTATCACGGCTGGAGGTTCGACGCCCACTCGGGCCAGTGCAAGTTGATCCCGTCGCTCGTCCCCGATCAAACTCTGAAAATCGACCGCATTTACGCCGGCAGCTATCCCTGCGAAGAGCGCGACGATTTCATCTGGGTCTTCATTCCCGACCCCGGCCCATCCGGTGCCGGATTCTCAAAGCCCGCGCCCGCGCCCACTCCCACCCCTGAGATTCCGAAATTCAGCGAGCATTACAAAATCGCCTATCTCACCGCCGATCTGCCGTGCTCCGTCGACCACGGCATTATCGGCCTGATGGATCCCGCGCACGGCCCCTTCGTCCATCAGGCATGGTGGTGGCGCTCGCAAAAATCAATTCACGAGAAGCAGAAACACTTCGAACCCATCCCCTACGGATTTCGCATGAGCGCGCACACGCCCAGTTCCAACAGCGCTCCCTACAAACTGTTGCGCCTCTACGCCGACGCCGATTCGATTACCACAACCATCGATTTCGTCCTGCCCAACCTGCGCTCGGAAATCATTCGCGCCGGCAAATACTGGTTCTCCAGCCTGACCACCATCACTCCCATAACGCGCAACCAGTGCCGCATCGACGTAGTGGCCGCGTGGAATTTGTTCCGCTGGATTCCCTTTGGCCCCCAACTTCTAAAATTTGTCTTCGCAAAATTCGTGGAGCAGGATCGCCGCACCATGGAACTCCAGTCCGAGGGCCTGAAACACAACCCGCACCTCATGCTGATCGACGACGCCGACCGTCCGGCGAAGTGGTATTTTGGTTTGAAGAACTCCATGCTGGAAGTGAAGAAGAATGGCGGGGAGTTCAGGCACCCGATGAGTGGGCCGGTGACCTTGAGATGGAGAAGCTGACGCAGGTTCTCAGTTCTCAGTTCCCAGTTCTCAGAAAAACCTGCAACCTAAACGCCCAAAACCGAATCGCGGAGAACTGAGAACTGAGAACTGAGAACTGAGAACTGAGAACTGAGAACTGAGAACTGAGAACTGAGAACTGAGAACTGAGAACTGAGAACTGAGAACTGAGAACTGAGAACTGAGAACTCACTCCCCCACCAGCCAGTCCATCGCCTCTTCC